>Ga0228702_1000229_pt1 | contig 48118 bp, 45 predicted proteins | sample McNCre217_Aug_MG_2_FD_178018 | JGI IMG/M metagenome (GOLD analysis project Ga0228702, IMG submission 178018) | Freshwater microbial communities from McNutts Creek, Athens, Georgia, United States - 20-17_Aug_MG | ecosystem: Environmental > Aquatic > Freshwater > Creek | place: USA: Georgia...
AACCTTGATTCTCTGGAAGACATCCTGTTGCTTGCCGACTTCGGCGTTGACGCTTCGGAAGAAATTGTTAAAGAGGTGCGCAAACTTGCCACCGCCGCTGGCGCCAAGACCGAGCAGGATCTCAAGCGCATTTTGGTTAGCGTTCTGACTCAAAGTCTGGAACTTCCGAACCGTGAATTGAAACTACAAGGCGAACAACTGCCATACGTGTTCCTGGTGGTTGGTGTGAATGGTGTGGGCAAGACCACCACCATTGGCAAGCTGGCGGCCTGGCTGTCGGAGGGTGACTGGAGCGTGGTTATAGGCGCAGCCGACACATTCCGCGCCGCCGCGGTGGAACAGGTTGCCACCTGGGCCAACCGCGCTGGAGCAAAACTGGTTGGGCCAAAAGTTGAGGGGCAGGATCCGGCATCGGTGGCTTTTGAAGCGGTTGAAACCGCGGTGGCAAATAGTGCCGACATTGTGGTGATTGATACTGCCGGCCGCTTGCAGAACAAGCTCGACCTGATGAACGAGCTAGGAAAGATTCGCCGCGTAGTGGAAAAGACTGTTCCGGTTACCGAGGTGCTGTTGGTGCTTGACGCCACCACCGGTCAGAACGGTTTGCAGCAGGCTAAGGCGTTTGCCGAGGTGGCTCAGGTGACCGGTGTGGTACTCACCAAGGTGGACGGCACCGCCAAGGGCGGCATTGTTTACAGCATTCAAAAAGAACTGGGCATCCCCGTGAAGCTGATTGGTTTTGGCGAAGGCATTAACGACTTTGCGTTCTTTGAAGCCGACGAGTTTGCTCGCGGCCTGGTTGGTAACTAGGGCAAACTCGCCCGATTGGTAGGCTTAAACACCTATTCCCAAGGAGTTTTACGTGTTTGGAAATCTGTCTGACCGCTTAGCGCAAACGTTTAAGAATCTGCGCGCCAAGGGCAAGCTGACCCCGGCGGACATCGATGCCACACTGCGCGAAATTCGCCGCGCGCTCCTAGAGGCCGACGTTGCTCTTGACGTTGTAAAAGACTTTGTAACCGCAATCCGCGACCGCGCTCTTAGCGACGAGGTGAACCGCGCGCTGAACCCGGCGCAGCAGGTGGTGCAGATTGTTAACGAAGAGCTCATTGGCATTCTCGGCGGCGAGCAGAAGCAACTGAACTTTGCCGCCAAGCCGCCAACCGTGATCATGCTCGCGGGTCTGCAGGGTAGCGGTAAGACCACCCTGGCCGGAAAGTTGGCCAAGTGGCTCACCGCGCAGAACAAGCAGACCCTGCTGGTTGCCGCCGACCTGCAGCGCCCCAACGCCGTAAACCAGCTTCAGGTTTTGGGTGATCGCACCGGAGTTGAGGTATTTGCGCCTGAGCCGGGCAACGGAGTGGGTAACCCGGTCAAGGTTGCCAAAGACGCCATCAAGTACGCCGAGTCCAACAAGTTCCAGGTGGTTCTGGTAGACACCGCCGGTCGCCTGGGTATTGACGAAGAGATGATGCAGCAGGCTCGCGACATTCGCGATGCCGTGAAGCCGGACGAAACCCTGTTCGTTATTGACTCGATGGTTGGTCAAGACGCCGTTAACGTTGCCAAGGCCTTCCAAGATGGTGTTGGCATCTCGGGCGTGGTGCTCACCAAGCTAGACGGCGATGCCCGCGGTGGTGCGGCGCTTTCGGTAGCTTCGGTCACCGGCAAGCCAATCATTTTTAGTTCCACCGGCGAAGGCCTGGATGCCTTTGAGCCGTTCTACCCGGACCGCATGGCCAGCCGCATTTTGGACATGGGTGACGTGCTCAGCCTGATTGAACAGGCCCAGCGCACCTTTGACGAAGACCAAGCCAAGGAAATGGCCGCCAAACTAGCCAAGAGCGAGTTCACCTTGAACGACTTCTTGGAGCAAATGCAGCAGCTGCGCAAAATGGGATCGCTCAAGGGCATGTTGGCGCTCATGCCGGGCGCCAGTCAGATGCGCGAGCAACTAGACAACTTTGACGAGCGCGAGATTGACCGCACCGAAGCAATCATTCGCTCCATGACCCCTGGCGAGCGTGCCGACACCAAGATACTCAATGGATCTCGCCGTTTGCGCATTGCCAAGGGTTCGGGAATGACAGTCACCGATGTGAACTCGCTGGTGAACCGTTTTGAGCAAGCAGCCAAGATGATGAAGACCATGCAAAAGGGTGGCGTTCCTCAGGGCATGCCCGGTATGCCGGCTGGAATGCAGGGGATGTCAATGCCGGGCGGAAGCCGTGGCAAGGGCAAAGACAAGAAAAAGGGCGGCTCCAAGAGCGGCAACCCGGCAAAGCGTGCAGCCGATGAAGCCGCACGTTTGGCAGGTTTGAAGCCCGGTTCGGAGCAAAGCGGCTCCTCTTTCGGCCTGTAGAGTAGCGCCAACGCCAGTTTTCTGGCAGAATATACGGGTATCTTGGCCGCTTGACCCTCTATCAAGGCGCCAATACCCCAATGAGCTTATTCATCGAGTGTGCCCCCACGCTCACGGTGAACGTTCGGTCCAATACAAATAACAGGAGCATTGTGGCTGTAAAAATTCGTCTGAAGCGTCTCGGTAAGATCCGCGCGCCTCACTACCGCATCGTAGTTGCCGACTCGCGCACCAAGCGCGACGGTCGTGTGATCGAGGAGATCGGCCGTTACGTGCCTGGTCAGAACCCTTCGATCATCGAGGTTAACTCCGAGCGCGCCCTTTACTGGCTTGGCGTTGGCGCACAGCCAACCGAGCAGGTAGAGGCAATCCTGAAGCTTACTGGTGACTTCCAGAAGAACAAGGGTGACAAGAACGCTAAGAACACCGTTCAGGTTGCAGAGCCAAAGGCCGAGTTCAAGGCCGACGCTTCAAAGAAGACCGTGTTGCGTCCAAAGCAGGAGATCAAGGTTGAGGCTCCAAAGGCCGAGGCTGCTCCAGCCGAGGAAGCTGCAGAGGAGACCCCAGTAGTTGAGGCTGCAGAGGTAGAGGCTCCAGCAGTTGAGGCCGAGGCACCTGCCGAGGCTGCAGCCGAAGAGGCACCAGCAGCTGAGGAAGCTGCCGCCGAAGAAGCTCCTGCCGCAGAGGCAGAAGCACCAGCCGAAGAGGCTTAGTAGTCGTGCTAGCTGCTGCGCTCGAACACCTGGTCAAGGGCATTGTGGATCATCCAGATGATGCCCACGTGACCGAACGTCACACCTCGCGGCGCGACCTGCTTGAGGTTGTGGTTCACCCGGAAGATCTGGGTAGGGTAATCGGGCGCAGCGGCCGCACCGCTAACGCATTGCGCACAGTTATTAAGGCGCTTGCAGACGGTAAGAAAATCCGCGTAGACGTGGTGAAGACCGATTTCTAGTACAACGCAGTTGCGCGTTGGTCGGCTGCTAAAGGCACACGGGCTCAAAGGCGCAATCAAGCTAGAGCTTTACACCGACGAACCAAACGAACGATTTGTTCCAGGCGCGGTTTTTGAACTTCAGGTTCCCCAAGAGTCACCTTGGTTTGGAAAAACTCTCACCGTTACCGAACTGCGCTGGTACAACCAGTCGCCGGTGATCTTCTTCGAAGGCATTTCGGATCGCACTGCAGCCGAAAGCCTCATCAAAGCAATCCTGCTACTCACCACTCCAACCGAGAAGCTTCCGGCCGAACCGGATGCCTGGTACGACCACCAGTTGGTTGGCCTCAAAGCATTGCGCAACGGCCAAGAAGTTGGCGAGGTGATTCGAGTGGAGCACTTCCCGGCTCAGGACATTCTTATCATTCAAACTGGCGACCGCGAAGTCATGCTCCCGTTTGTAAAGGCCATTGTTCCCGCCGTTGACGTGAAGGCCGGAACGCTTACCGTTACGCCTCCAACCGGTTTGTTTGAAGACGTGCTGCCCGAGTTGGCAACCCCTGAGCCGGCCCAACCTGCCCACGATGACGCGGCAGACGACGCCGCTCCCGAAGCCGCCGAATAGGCTTTCGCCATGCGCATCGACGCCATCTCGATCTTCCCTGACTACTTTCAGGCCCTCGATCTTTCCCTTCTTGGCAAGGCTCGTGACAAAGGCCTGATTGAGTTTCAAGCGCACGATTTACGCAACTACACCACCGATAAACACCGCACCGTGGACGACAGCCCATACGGTGGCGGAGCGGGAATGCTCATGAAGCCGGAACCCTGGGGTGAGGCGCTCGACAACGTTTTGGGTGTTACCGCTGACTTGGGAGAAACAGGGGACTCCGCGGCAACCATCGATGCCACTGTGATTTTCACCTCACCCGCTGGTGAAGTTTTTACCCAAGAACTCGCCTACGAACTGGCCAAAGAAGAGCGAATTGTTTTTGCTTGTGGCCGCTACGAGGGCATTGACCAGCGAGTGGTGGATTACGCGGCAACCCGAGCAAAGGTTCGCCTGATTTCAATTGGCGACTACGTGCTCAACGGCGGCGAGGTTGCCGCCCTTGCAATGATCGAGGCCATTGCCCGACTGATTCCTGGTGTGATTGGCAACGCCGAGAGCCTGGTTGAGGAGAGTCACTCCGGTGCCGGGCTGCTGGAGTACCCCAGCTACACCAAACCAGCCAGCTGGCGCGGACTGGAAGTTCCCGAGGTGCTGCTCAGCGGCAATCACGCGGCCATCGCCAAGTGGCGGCACCAGCAGCAGGTGGAGCGCACCAAGCGAGTGCGTCCGGATTTGCTGGCAGCCATCGATGATTCTGAACCCGGCTCAAACTAGGCAAGCTCTTTGCCTTTTGGCGTTAAATGTGGCAAGATTGACCCTTGGACGTTCTGTTTCAAAGGGTTCTGCCGCAGGGGAACCGAGAAGTCCAAAACCTTATAAAACCTTTTGTTGATGACCTGCGCGCTGACACAGAGAGTGATTAATCACAATGCACATTCTTGACGTTGTAGATGCACCAAACCTACGTACCGACGTTCCAGCCTTCCGCGCCGGAGACAACGTAAAGGTTCACGTAAACATCATTGAAGGTAACCGTAGCCGTGTTCAGGTTTTCCAGGGTGTTGTAATCCGCAAGTCGGGTCACGGAATCCGCGAGACCTTCACCGTTCGTAAGATTTCGTTCCAGGTTGGCGTTGAGCGTACCTTCCCGGTGCACTCCCCAGTAATCGACAAGATCGAACTGGTTAGCCGCGGCGACGTTCGTCGTGCCAAGCTTTACTACTTGCGCGAACTGCGCGGTAAGAAGGCGAAGATCCGCGAGAAGCGCGACAACGCTTAAAGGCTTTCTCAAGTTTCAACGGGTAAACTTACCCGCATGACCACGCCGGACCCAGTATCACCTGAGCAACAAATGCAAAGGGATCGGGGCCGGCGTCGTCGTTTGGTGAAGAACACGCGTTGGAACCGAGCGATGAAAAATCCGGTGTTCGCATTCGTGGTGGACATTCTGGGGATTCTGGTCACTGCGTTGGCTCTGTCGTTGCTCATCAAGGCGTTCATCATTCGTTCGTTCTATATTCCGAGCGGCAGCATGGAAAATACTTTGTTGATCAACGATCGCATTGTGGTTAACGAGCTTGTGCCAAACATTGTGCCGGTTGAACGTGGCGATGTGGTGGTATTCCGCGATCCTGGTGGTTGGCTTGGACCCATTGCCACCCAACAGGTTCCTTGGTATACCCAGGCCACCGACTTTGTTCTAAGCGCATTTGGAGTTACCGCACCAGACAGCGACGTGCACTTGGTGAAGCGTGTGATTGGTATTCCCGGCGACCACGTGAAGTGCTGCAGCCCGCAAGGAAAAATCATGATCAACGGGGTTGCTATTACCGAACCCTATGTGATTCACGGTGCCACCCCTAGTGACGTGGACTTTAGCGTTACCGTTCCGCGAGACTCCTATTGGGTAATGGGCGACAACCGTAATAACTCCGAGGACTCTCGGTTTCACCTGGATCTACCCACCAAGGGTTTTGTTGCCAAGCAGTACATCGTTGGCCGTGCCTTTATGGTCACTTGGCCATTCCCGCACTTCAAGTGGCTAGACAACTACGGCGATGTCTTCAAAAACGTACCCAACAAATAACACCGAGCAGGAACTGTTCAACTCGGGTTACCAGTTTGTGCTGGGAATCGACGAGGTGGGACGTGGCGCTTTAGCCGGGCCGGTTGCTGTGGGGATAGCCGTTTTAGAGGCATCGATGCACGCAGGGCGAACCGATTGGCCGGCACAGCTCTGCGATAGCAAACTCATCTCCGAGAAGGTGCGCGAGGCCTTGTTTGAACCCGTTGGCGCCTGGGTGGCCGGCTATGCAGTGGGCATGGCAAGCGCGGTTGAAATTGATCAACTGGGAATCACCAGGTGTTTGAGCCTTGCCGCTGAGCGGGCAGTGCGCGAGTTGCCGGCAGAGCTTCGTGCCCGGGTTGGTCTCAATCCACAAAGCGCCACCGCGATTCTCGATGGTTCTCACAACTGGTTAGGCCCCGCGCTTGGGCCGGTTGGTTCGTTTGTAAAAACCAAAGCCGACCGCGATTGTGTTTCGGTTGCGGCGGCATCTGTGTTAGCCAAGGTAACTCGCGACCGAATGATGAGCGACTTGGCGGCCATCGATGAATCATTTGCGAGGTTTGGCATTGCCGGCAACAAGGGTTATTCCAGCCAGCAGCATCTTGATGCCTTGCGCGAATTTGGCCCTGTGGATCAGCACAGGAAGACCTGGCTCGGAAAGATTTTGGGTGAAAACCAGCTGTTCTAGTTGGCTTAAACTGATTGCAATGGACGAGAACGAATTCGACGAACTGGACCGCAAAGCCGAGCTGGCTCTGCTGCAGGAGTTCAAAGACGTGGTGAGCACGTTCAAGTTTTTGGTGGAGACCGAGCGTCGTTTGTATTTGGCCAATGAGGTGGACTTCAAACGCATTGATTCGGCGGCCGATTTCTATTTTGAACTGGCGCTCACCGATGTTTGGGTCTGGGACATAAACCGCACCGATCGATTCCTCAAGAAGGTCAATGTTCGCACGTTTAAAGACGTGAACATTGAAGAACTAGAGGGGCAGAACTACGAGATCCCCAAAGACCTAACCGCATAGGTTATGCACAGCCCAATGGCTTTGGCGCGAGCCAACGCCATTGGTGGTTCACCATTTCTGGGTGAACTCAAACAGAATCTGGCTGGGACGCTACGGCGAAGAACGCGCCTGCGACTACCTGAGCCAAAATGGATACCAAATTTTGGAGCGCAATGCGCGCACCCGCCACGGCGAAATTGACATTGTTGCCAAGGATGGCGGAACGCTGGTTTTTGTTGAAGTGAAAACCCGCACCTCGCAATTGGCGGGGCATCCTCTGGCGGCCGTTACCGCTCAGAAAATGGCCAAAATCCGTCGGTTAGCCGCGGCCTGGTGTTCCGTTAAGCAAGTTCCAAACACTCAGGTTCGCTTTGATGCCATTGGCGTTTTGTTGGTGGGTGGGCGCGTAAACATTGAACACCTAATTCAGGTGGGCTAGTGGCTCTGGCAAGTTGTTCGGCCATCAGCCTTTTGGGGTTGAACGGCACGGTGGTCACCGTGGAAACCGACATCAGTGCCAACCTTCCGGGTTTTGTTCTGGTGGGACTCCCGGATGCTTCTTTGAGCGAAGCAACGTCTCGAGTGCGAGCGGCCTGTGCCAACTCTGGATGGAACTTTCCCTCGCGCAAAGTCACCGTGAACCTGTCTCCGGCCGCAGTACCCAAGAGCGGTTCGGCTTTTGACCTGGCCATTGCAGTTTCGGTTTTGCTTGCCATGGGAGTCATTGATCGGTGTCCAAACAATGCGGTGTTCATTGGTGAGCTGGGTCTCAATGGGCAGGTGCGCCCGGTGCGAGGTGTTTTGCCTGCGGTGCTTGCCGCTCGTGACGCGGGTTTGAACTTTGTGTTTGTGCCGCTGGAAAACTTGGGTGAAGCGGCGGTGCTGGGTGGTGTTCAGGTTTACGGCGTTGGTTCACTAAAGCAGTTGGTGGACCACCTAAACGGATCGGCAGTGTTGCCGCCATCGCTGGCCCAGCCAGCGGACAGCCACGGAGTATCCGATACGCAAGACCTGGACTTGTGTCAGGTTCGTGGGCAGGCGTTGGCGGTTGAAGCGTTGGTAGTGGCCGCGGCTGGCGGACATCATCTAGCAATGGTTGGCAGTCCGGGGTCGGGTAAAACCATGTTGGCCGAACGGTTACCTGGCATTTTGCCTCGGCTCACATCGGAACAGGCACTCGAGGTGGCGGCCGTTGAAAGCCTGTTGGGTGCAGGGAGCAGAAGCGCCGCCCTCAATGTTGCGCCGCGATTTGAAACCCCGCACCACACCGCCTCGGTTACCGCCATTGTGGGGGGCGGGAGCGGGATGCCTCGCCCCGGAGCGGTTTCCAAAGCTCACCATGGCGTTTTGTTCCTCGACGAGGCCCTTGAGTTTCAAGCCCCAGTTTTGGAGGCACTTCGCGAGCCGCTCGAATCGGGCAGAGTAATGATTCACCGTTCGGCGGGGGCCGCGCTTTTTCCGGCTCGGTTCCAATTGGTGCTAGCTGCCAATCCCTGTGCTTGCGGCTATTCGGGTTCGCTCACGCGGGCATGCAGTTGCAGCTTCGCCTCAAGAAGGCGCTATCTGGGCAAACTTTCTGGTCCCATTTTTGACCGCATCGACATTCGGTTGCGCATCCAGGCGGTTCGCGTGGCAGAGGCTAGGGGAGTGGGAAATGAGCTGCAAACCTCGGCAGTTGCGCAGGTCCGCGTGTTGGCGGCGAGGGAGGCCGCGGCAGCGCGATTAGCCCCGTATGGCGTGACTCTCAATGCTCAACTTCCCGCACAGCACCTGCGCGGCCGGTTGCACCCGGGCCCCCAGGCCACGCGGTTGTTAGACCGCGCACTCTCAGCCGGCAAAACCAGCATGCGCGGATACGACCGCTGCCTCCGCTTGGCCTGGAGCATTGCGGATCTGGCGGGTGCCTCGGTTCCAACCGCGGAGCACGTGGCTCAAGCTGCACTGTTACGCGGTGCTGATTCATTGATAGATGAGGTGCTCGAGGCGTGACAATACTTACCCAGGCCGAACTCGCCCACCATGTGCAGCCACTGCTGTGCAGCGCGGAAGACAATCCAACAGATGCTGCGATGAAAGCGGTGTTTAGCCAGCTCTGTGAACCGGCCGACACCTCGTGTGGCGCACTTACCCAACAGCTTGGTTATGAAGGCCTATTGGACCTGCTACTTGCGCGAGCAACTGCGGCTCAACTACTCAACCAACTGCAACACCACCAAGTGGAAGAAATTGAAGAACGGTTCCAAAGGGACCTCGCCTCGGTATGGCAGGACTCTTGCGAGCGTTGGTTACCCCGCCTGAACAAGCGCGAATTTTTAGCCAACCTCGACCACGCCAAGGCACTCGGTCTGAAACTTCTGGCGCGAGATTCGCATTGGTATCCCAGTCGGCTACAGGTTTTGGGTAATGGGCAACCATCGGTGCTCTGGACCAAGGGCAATGTCAATCTGCTCAGCGCACCGGCCACAGTGGCCATTGTTGGTTCCCGAAATACCAGTGTTTACGGTCGCAATGTGGCAACCGATCTTGCGGTGGTGGCGGCGGACCACAACATTGTCACTGTGTCGGGCGGGGCATATGGAATTGATGCCTGCGCTCATCGGGGGAGTCTCCAAGCAGGCGGGCAAACCATTGCGGCCATGGCGGGTGGACTTGGGCGGTTGTACCCGCAGGCGAACCTTGACTTGCTCAACCACATTGGTGAACAAGGGCTCCTGATTGCGGAACTTCCACCGATGGTTGCCCCCGCTAAATGGCGTTTTCTGAAACGCAACCGTCTAATAGCCGCGCTAGGCGACGCCACGGTGGTGGTGCAGGCCGGTCTAAAAAGCGGTGCCATGAACACGGCTGATAAGGCGGCCGAGCTGGGCAAAGTGGTTGCTGTGGTGCCGGGACAGATCAACAGCGCGTATCACATTGGTTGCCACCGCTTTGCCAACGAGCATCCAAACACTCAGCTGGTTACTTCCGTTGCCGATTTGCCTTACCTGCTGCCGGGAAGGCTTGGTGGACCAGAGTTGCAGGGAGCAATGGCCGGTATCGGTGTTTTGGAAACGCGTGCCCTTGACGCTTTGGCCGATGGTGAAAACTCATTTGAACAGGTGCTCAAAGAGAGCGGTCTTACCGGTTCGGAAGGGGCCATTGCCTTGGGTTCGCTCGAACTCGAAGGTCTGGTTAGGCGGGTTGGGGCGGGTTACGTGAGGGTTGCCAAATAGTCTGGATGCATGGCAACCATCGATGCGCAACTCGTGGAGCGATTCATTGCGCATCTGGCAACCGCCAAGGGTTATTCGCCTAACACCCAGAGGGCCTATAAAAACGATCTGCTCGATCTTTGCGACCATCTGAGCCACCTGGGTCGCGCCCAGACCCAAGATATTGAGCTGGACGAGATAAGAGACTGGCTCTATCGCATTTCAGAGGCCGGAGCGGCAAAAACCACAATCGCCCGAAAGTCAGCATCGGTTCGGGCTTTCACTGCTTGGTTAGAAAAGCAGGGGTTGCACGAGCAGGACTTGGGGCTCAGGCTTAGAACCCCAAAAACCGCTCGCACCCTACCCAAGGTTGTTACGCGCGAGGCGCTAGCCGAAGTTTTTGAGGCCTTGGCGGCGGGCGTGGCTACGGGTGCTCCGCAAAAGCTATTGGAGTCGCTAGTTTTTGAGTTGCTCTATGCCAGTGGCATGCGAGTGAGCGAACTCGCCGGTTTGAATTTGGAAGACATCGATGCCGGCAGACGCTTGCTGAGAGTCACCGGTAAGGGCAATAAGCAGCGCATGGTGCCGTTCGGTGCGCCAGCGGCCAACGCGTTGGAACTCTGGCTGCTCAAAGGTCGCGGGGAGTGGACCGGCGAGGCCAGCGGAAGCGCACTGCTCATCACCAGCACGGGGCGCCGTATCAACGTGCGAGCGGTGTATTCCATTGTGGCCGGGTTGCTGGCACAAACGCCCGTTGGCGCCGCCGGCCCACATGCTCTGCGTCACACCGCGGCTACCCATCTGTTGGACGGTGGCGCAGACCTGCGCGCAGTGCAAGAGCTTCTGGGGCACGCCAGTTTGGGTACTACGCAGATTTACACGCACGTGAGCGTTGAGCGCCTCAAGCAGGGTTATCAGGGCGCGCATCCACGCGCATAATCGACTCGCACCTAAAGTCCACTAGCGCACCAATCGACTTGGTTTCAGCCCGCCAATAAGTGCAAGCGGCGACAAGTATGCGCCGTTGTGCCGCAAGGAAAAGTGCAGGCAGAGCAGTGGCGCGCAGTGACTTGCCACACGAATGGTGACCTGACCGGCAACCTTAACAACCTTGCCCACCTTGCCAATTGCTCCGCCCGCGTATTTTGCCAGATCGGCTGCGGTGGCTGCAGCTGGGATGTTGTCGCAGACCACGGCAAAGACCTGTCCTTTGGTAACCGGCGTTCCCACAGTCAGGTCGGTACAAGCAGGTTGATACGCCGTGCGATACCCATTGGCATGTTGAATGCTCACGGTTGGTTGCAGCGCAACCATGTTGGCCCACGCAATCACGCCGTTAGCGGGTGCCACCAGGTTGGTTTTACCTTTGGCGCGATAGTCGATTCCACGGTGTCCCGGGCCGAACTGGGTTAGGGGAGCGCGGTAATCGTGGGCGAGTGTTGGAGTGCTTTCTAGCGGCGAAATCCAAGATCCCCGCGGGTCAACCATCGATGCCTGAATTGCGTTCGCAGTGCCCCCGAATGGTGTGGCGTGTGCCGCCGCAGGATGCCCAACCACCCAGGATGTGCAAACCAAAACCAAAAGGAGCGCAAGTTGGCGCGTGGGAGCGATTTTTGGGTTCATAAAGCAAGGTTGACTCAAGGGCAAAAAGCCCGTAATCACTAGGCAAAATCGGTGGATAACTGCCCCAACTTCTTGCTAGACTTGTAGAAGCGGTTTGGCCGCAGAAATCCCGTTTTTACTGGCCTTCTAAAGTCATGCCGACTTCGCGCGTTGAATCCAGTTTGATTTGCTCGGTCCAGACTCCGGTCTGGCAAAAATCAAGCTCAACGCCAGGTGCAACTTCAACCGTAGTTGCAGTTAACTGAGTGGCGCCCTTGCGCGCCGAAAGGAGTTCGACTCATGGCAGTCGTAACTATCCGCCAGCTGCTAGACAGTGGCGTTCACTTTGGTCACCAGACCCGCCGTTGGAACCCAAAGATGCGTCGTTTCATTTTGACCGACCGCTCGGGTATCTACATCATCGACCTACAGAAGTCGCTGACCTACATTGACCAGGCATACGAGTTCGTTAAAGAAACCGTTGCTCACGGCGGAAGCATCATGTTTGTTGGAACCAAGAAGCAGGCTCAGTCGGCTATTGCCGAGCAGGCACAGCGCGTTGGCCAGCCTTACATCAACGAGCGTTGGTTGGGTGGTCTGTTGACCAACTTCAACACCGTTCAGATGCGTTTGGCTCGCCTCAAGGAACTTGAAGTTATGGACTTCACCGATGCAGCTAAGGCCGGCCTCACCAAGAAGGAACTTCTAATCCTTCGTCGTGAGAAGGACAAGCTTGAGAAGACCCTTGGTGGTGTGCGCAACGTTACCCGCACCCCATCGGCTCTCTGGGTGGTAGACACCAACAAGGAGCACCTGGCAATCACCGAGGCCAAGAAGCTGGGCATTCCAGTTATCGGTATCCTCGACACCAACTGTGACCCAGACGAGGTCACCATTGGTATTCCAGGTAACGACGACGCCATCCGTTCGGTTGGCCTGCTTACCCGCGTAATTGCAGATGCAGTTGCCGAGGGTCTGGTTGCTCGTCACAGCAAGCCAGAAGAAGTAGAGCCGCTAGCCGAGTGGGAGCGCGAGCTTTTGGAGCAGTCGAACGCTGCAGCAGCAGTAGAGACTCCAGCAGCCGAGGCCGTGGCCGAGGCAGCAGTTGAGGCACCAGCCGCAGCTGCAACCGAAGAGGAAGCTAAGTAAGAATGGCAAACTACACCGCCGCAGATGTAAAGGCCCTGCGCGACCGCAGTGGCGCCGGAATGATGGACTGCAAGAACGCACTCGACGAAGCCAATGGTGACGTTGAGAAGGCTGTTGAAGTTCTTCGCCTCAAGGGCCTGAAGGGTGTAACCAAGCGCGAGGGTCGCGCAACCAGCAACGGTCTGGTTGTAGCCCGCGTAAACGGTGGCACCGGAACCCTTATTGAGCTGGCTTGTGAGACCGACTTTGTTGCCAAGGCAGACAAGTTTGTTGCACTTGCAGAGCAGATTGCCGATGCAGTTGTTGCAGCCGGAGCTGAGACCCTGGAGCAGGCACTAGCCGCTCCACTCGCCGGCCGCACCGTTGCAGACGTGATCAACGACGAGGCAGCAATCATCGGTGAAAAGGTGGAGCTCCGCCGCATTGCCGTTGTTAAGGACGCCGCAGTTGACGCTTACCTACACCGCACCAGCAAGGACCTGCCTCCTCAGGTTGGCGTTCTGCTGGCGTACTCGGGTGCAGACGCCGACACCGCTCACGACGTTGCTGTTCACATTGCAGCTTTCAGCCCACTGGTGCTGAAGCGCGATGACATTGCGGCCGAGACCGTTGAGACCGAGCGTCGTATTGCTCAGGAGACCGCAATCAACGAGGGCAAGCCTGAGGCTGCACTCGCCAAGATTGTTGAAGGCCGAGTAAACGGATTCTTCAAGGAGAACGTTCTGCTTGAGCAGGACTTTGCCAAGGACAACAAGCTTTCCGTGCAGAAGGTGCTGGACCAGAACGGTTTGACCGTTTCTAGCTTCGTACGCTTCCGCGTGGGTGCCTAAGCCTAAATAGTTAGAGAGCCTCGGCCCTTTTGGGTCGGGGCTTTCTGCTTTTCAAAATAAGATTGTTCTTAGATTTCAAGCATTCAAGGGAGACCACAATGGGCCACAAGCGCAGGGTATTGCTAAAGCTTTCGGGTGAGGCATTCGGCGGTGGCACCTTGGGTGTGAACCCAGACATTGTTGCCGGCATTGCCCAGGCCATTGCACAGGGAACCAAAGAGGCCGAGGTGGCCATTGTGGTTGGTGGTGGCAACTTCTTCCGCGGTGCGGAACTCAGTCAGCGTGGAATGGAACGTGGCCGCGCCGACTACATGGGAATGTTGGGCACTGTGATGAACGCACTGGCGCTCCAAGACTTTTTGGAACAGGCCGGGGTTGACGTGCGCGTGCAGAGCGCCATTGCCATGAGTCAGGTTGCCGAGCCTTACCTGCCGCTGCGCGCCATTCGCCACATGGAAAAGGGTCGCGTTGTGATCTTTGGTGCCGGTGCTGGACTTCCATACTTCTCCACCGACACCGTGGCCGCCCAGCGTGCGTTGGAGATTAAGGCAGACGAAGTTTTGGTTGCCAAGAACGGCGTGGATGGCGTTTACACCGCCGACCCAAAGAAGGACCCAACCGCCACCAAGCTTGATTCCATCACCTACCAAGACGCACTGGTTCGTGGCCTAAAGGTGGTTGACGCCACCGCATTCAGCCTTTGCATGGACAACAAGATGCCAATGCGAGTCTTTGGCATGGAGGGCACAAATATCACCGATGCCATCCGAGGCGCACAGATTGGAACCCTGGTTACCGCCTAGGTTCTTTTCAACCCACGACTTTATAAACAGCTTTAGAAATCAGGAGAAACCATGATCGACGAGATTCTGCTCACCGGCACCGAGAAAATGGACAAGGCCGTTGAAGCCACCAAGGAAGACTTTGCGAGCGTTCGCACCGGTCGCGCCAACCCACAGATGTTCCAAAAGGTAATGGTGGATTACTACGGTACTCCAACTCCACTGGCTCAGCTGGGCTCGCTGCAGAACCCCGAAGCTCGCACCATTCTGATCTCCCCTTACGACAAGGGTGCCTTGGCCGCCATTGAGAAGGCCATCCGCGACATGCCAAACCTTGGTGCAAACCCAAACAACGATGGCAGCATCATCCGGGTTTCTTTGCCGGAACTCACCGAAGAACGTCGCAAGGAATACGTGAAGTTGGTAAAGGCCAAGGCCGAAGACCACCGCGTTTCTGTTCGCAACATTCGCCGCAAGGCCAAGGATGAACTTGATGCCCTAAAGAAGGACGGCCTTGCTGGCGACGATGACCTGGCTCGTGCCGAGAAGGAACTCGAGGCCATTACCAAGAGTCACATCGATGCCATTGACGACGCCCTGAAGAAGAAGGAAGCCGAGCTTCTCGAGGTTTAGCCCAAAGATGTCCCTAGCCCAACCAGCCGAATCCGGCGGCCGAAGCCTCAAGAAGTCGGTCGTTGTTGGCTTGCTGCTGGGTGGAGCGTTTCTTGCAAGCATTCTGATTTACCCGCCGGTGTTCATGGCCCTAGCCGCATTGGCAGCAGGTGCCGGTGCCTGGGAACTAAGCACCGCATTAAGAACCAAGGGTTGGCGGGTTCCACGCATCCCTGCTGTGGTGGGTTCGGTGTTGATTATGCCGGTTACCTATTTTGCCGGAGCCACCTGGCAATGGTTCTGTGCATTGGCAACGGTTGCGGCACTCATGCTGTGGCGAACCTTTGAGGTTTGGTTTGAAGGCAAAGCAAACCCACGCGGTTTCAAGCAATTGATTCAGGACTTCGCTGCGGCGGCTTTTTTGGTTATCTACCTGCCGCTAATGACTAGCTTTTCGGTGTTGCTGTTGGGTTGGCAGAAGCACGGTCAGGGTTGGGTTGTTACCTACATCACCACCGTTGCGTTCATCGACACGTTCGGTTATCTAGTTGGCCGCCGTCTTGGGCGCCACAAGATTGCACCCGGCGTTAGTCCCAAGAAGTCGCTTGAGGGCCTGTTGGCTTCCATTGTTGCCGGCAGTGCCGTGGCCATTACCGGATCGATTGTGCTTGGTCGCCCCATTTGGTTTGCGCTGCTTTTTGCCGGATGCATGCTTTTGGCCGCAGTGTTTGGCGACCTTGCTGAGTCACTCATAAAGCGCGACCTTGGCATTAAGGACATGAGCTCACTCTTGCCCGGCCACGGGGGAGTGATGGACCGAATGGACTCAATTCTCCCCGCAACGCTTATTGCCTACCTTTTGATTTCGCTATCCAGTTAGAACTTTGAACCAATGACCGCTCACTTTCCAAACGCCTCGGGGAAGACTCTGGGATACAGCCCGCAACAGGTAGATCAACTCATCAATCGGGCACGCGCTCAGTTTGCCAATCCAGGTAGCCACAGCCTCAATGCCAAGAGTCTGCGCACCGCGCAGTTTGATTTGGTTCCCGGTGGCTACGTGATTGAGGCAGTTGATGCCGCGCTTGATCGCCTGGATGACGCGTTCGCGGTTCAAGACGTGAAACAACTCGTGGCACAACTTGGAGAACATGGTGCTAACGAACGCCTAATCGCCCTGCGCACGCTTCTCGCTGGTCGCATTGGTCGCGGGCCCGGGAAGCACTTTGCCCGGGTCGCTTTATGGCATAAAGGGTACGCCCGCAACCAAGTGGATTCCATGATTGGCCTGATTTGGGAGCAAGTTTCCGGAAAAAAGTCGGTGCCTGTTGCCATACTTCGAGAAACAACTTTCAAGCCGGTATGGGGAGGCTACGTTGAAAATCAGGTTGACGCATTCATTGACAAGTCGGTGGAATACATTCAGCTCAAGGAATCTCTGGGGGCGTAATGCGCTAGCCGGCGCTCTAACGCTGGCATTTTTGGGGGCACCGATGGTCGGCCTGCCAGTCATAGGTGATTCAATATCCCACGGCACTGGCGCGCAAGCCGCTGCGGCAGCCACCGCGCCGAAGTATGCGCTCACCGCGCTGGGCAAACTGCTGGTAAAGGGCAGGGCACCAAAAACCGGATACCTGAGAAGCGCATTTAGCAATGGCTGGGGCAGATTTAGCGGTTGTGACACTCGAAACATTATTCTTTCGCGCGACCTAACCAACGTTCAGTACAAGGGCGACGGCTGCACCGTGGTATCCGGCACGCTAAAAGATCCGTACACAGCCAAAACCATCAATTTTGTGCGCGGGGTTGGAAGCAGCCTTGCAGTTCAAATTGACCACGTGGTGGCGTTGAGCGATGCCTGGCAAACCGGAGCGCAGAAACTCTCGGCGGCGGCCCGTTACTCGCTCTATAACGACCCGCTGAACCTGTTGGCGGTTGATGGCCCAACCAATGAAAGTAAAAGCGACTCCGATGCGGCCAGTTGGTTACCGCCAAACAAGAGCTTCAGATGTTCTTACGTTGCCCGTCAGGTGGCGGTTAAGTTCAAGTATGGACTTTGGGTCACCGCGCCAGAACGAGACGCGATGGCCGTGGTTCTAGGCAATTGCCCAAAGCAGAAACTTCCCACTAACTAGGCTGGTTGGTTTAAACTTGAGGTTGGGCCATTTTGGCAATAAATCAATCGGATTCGAGGTGAGTTGTGGGCCGTCATGAAGCCTATGTGCCAACTCTCTCGGAGAAAACTAATCACCGCATCGATGGTTGGCTAGCAAGCAAAAACCTTGCTCGCCCCAAACTACCGCGCGTGCGTAGCCGCCGACTCAACCCTTTCTTTGCGTTCCTTTTTGTTACAGGAATGGTTTTTGTAACTGCTGTGGATCCCTATGCCGGCAATGTGGCCGCTGCCTATTCCATGGACTTCTCGTATTACGGTCCAGACGATGGGCAAGTTCTGGGTCAAGTTGAAGAAGTTCAAGTGAGCTTCGCTCGCGGTGGTTTCAACATCATTGGAGGCAAGGCTTTTGCCGACCTCTACGTTGCGGATGCCGGTATTCCAGACCCCGGAACCGCTAAAGAATACGCTTACAAGTTGTCTGCTCAACTTGGTTGGGGTCAGGATCAGTATTCCTGCTTGGTTAAACTATGGACGCGTGAGAGCAACTGGCGGGTGACTGCAAATAACTCCAGCTCGGGAGCTTACGGTATTCCTCAGGCCTTGCCGGGTTCAAAAATGGCTAGCGAAGGCAACGACTGGATGGTCAACGCCGAAACCCAAATTCGTTGGGGGCTCAAGTACATTCATGGCCGCTACCACAACCCTTGTACAGCGCTGGTTCATTCCAACAACTTCGGCTGGTACTAATGCCTCGCAACAATCGACCCAAAAAGGGTCGCAAAGTTGAAGAGCCGGAAGAGTTGAACATTGAACTTGCCCGCAGAGGAGCAAAGCGAATCGACATCAAGCGTGGCAATCACTACGTGGTACAACCAACCAGTGGTACCAACGCAGAAGCAGGAAAATCTTGGACCTGCCCTCACTGCCACGGCACCATCCTTCCCGGTAACGCACACTTGGTGGCATGGGAGGACGGTCGCGAAGTGAACACGCGGCGCCACTTTCACACCAACTGCTGGGCTGGTTTTAACGGAGAAATCCTGTGACCCTTGTTGAGGTCCGTTCTGGCGTTGAGTTGCCTGCCAATCGCACACCATTCTTACTCCATACTCAGGACGGCCAATCACTAGTTGCCGAGTTGGCTATGCCGGTAGGTGGCAACCCGGTGGCAACTCTGATTTGCCTGCATCCGCTGCCCACCCACGGCGGCTTCATGGATTCGCACGTTATGAGAAAGGCAGCCAACCGACTGCCGCACCTGGCTAACATTGCGGTCCTGAGATTCAACACTCGCGGCACGGAATCGCCGCAGGGTAAAAGCAGTGGCGAATTCACTGGCGGCGACCTAGAGCGTTACGACCTTGCAGCTGCGGTTGACTGGGCAGTGTCCCAAGGACTGGAGCATCGATGGCTGTTGGGCTGGTCCTTTGGCACCGAGTTAACACTCAAGTACGGCTCGGACAAGCCGATTGACGGCGCTATTTTGCTCTCGCCGCCACTCCACCGCACCACTCAAAATGAGCTGGAACGTTGGAATCAGGTTCCGAACCGAGTTATTGGTTTGATCCCCGAGTTTGATGATTACCTAACGCCTGAGCCTGCGGCATTGGCTTTTTCGGTGATGCGCAACTTTGAACAGATCAATGTGGCGGGTGCTAAACATCTTTGGGTGGGTGAAGACGCGGTTACGCGCGTGCTCAACGAAATTGTTCGAGTTGTGAATCCGGCAGCTTATCCTCTGCCAAAGAGTGTTGAGATCTAGTTGGTTTCCTGACGCGGGATGAACACCTGGCGAATGACCAGTATTGCCGATGCTGCAACTGGAATAGCCACCAGTGCGCCCAGCACACCTAGTAGCGTGCCACCCGCTAAAGCGGCAACCACAACAACTGCACCGGGCACTGCTACCGCCTTGTTCATGATGCGTGGGCTTATGACGTAGGCCTCAATCTGCATGTAGATGAGGTAATAAACAATCGCAACCACCGCTAGCTGTGGGCTAACGCTCAGCGCAACAACCGACACCACGGTTGCGGCGCTCAAAGCGCCAACCAGCGGAATAAGTGCGAGTACGAATGAAATGGCTGCTAGAACGCCAGCGTATGGAATTTGCGCAATGAGCATGAAGGTGAAGCCCAAGGCAGCGTTGATGAATGCAATGGAGACCTGCCCCAAAACGTATCGCCCAACCGCGTGCGAGATTTGCTCGCTGATGTTAATAAAGGTTTGACGCTTGCTGCCTGGGACCATGGAGTAAACAAAGCGTTTGAAACTGGTTAGCGAAGCCGTGAAATAGAGACTGAGGATTACAATCACAATGCCGCCGGTGATGCCGGTGACAATGCTGATTCCAACCTGAACCACGCCGCCAAGCATTGTTGGCCAGTTGGTGGAGTCGGCCAGGAATGTGCCTGCGTTGTTTAGGGCTCCAGTGATAGCTCCGCCCAACTTCACATCGAGGGCCACCAGCCACGGAAGCTGCTCAAATCCAGCGATGATCGCGGGGGCATTTTCAACAAAATTTGCTGCTTGGCTCATTAGAGAAGGCAGGAACGAAATTCCAAGCAAAGCCAAAGCACCCACCAGGACAACCAATACGGCAGTAATGGCAAGCGGGCGTTTCATCCCTTTGCTCTCTAGCCAAGTGATTACTGGGTCCAAACCCAAGGCAACAAATATTGCCGCAAACACATAAGTTATAACCCCGGTAAGCGTTACAACCATGCTGCCAATGAGAATTGCGGTTAGAACTCCCAAGCCACCAAGCAGGCCAAGCTGAAACGCATTGGACAACTTCATGTGGTTGTTTGCCATTGCTAGGCGTCCTTGGCGATTTCGGCCTTCACGGCCTTGTTTGCGCCATCAACCAGCGTCTTCAGATGCTTCAGGTAAACCGAAACCGAGTCACGTTCGGAAATGAGTTTCTGAATTTGAGCTTCAGTTTGGCGAACTTCGAGAGCCGCCTTCATCTGTGCCTCGGTAACAATGTTGCGAGCCTCGGCTTCGGCGGCGGCAATGGTCGCTTCAGCTTTCTCACGAGCATTTTCGGTAACCGTTTTGGTAATGGAGCGCGCCGCTGCTTCCAGGGTTTCGGCTTCTAGGCGAGCGGAGTTAGCTCTAGCGAGTGCCAGCGAAAGTTGTGCATTGGCATCATCGAGGTATTTTTGGGTTGCGGCAACGGCCTCTTGGTGCTTTTTGAGGTATTCGGCTTCGGCTTCACCACGGCGAGCCGTGAGTTCTAGCTCAAGGTCAATTCGAGACTGCTCCGAAACCAACTCTTCGGCTCGCTCCATATTTAGTTCGCGGGTATTGTCTCGTTGAGCCAATAACTTGCGTTCCGCTAAATCACGTTCAACGTTGGCCTTGAGGCTTTCCACCTCTCGTTTAGCCGAAGCGCGAAGACGAGCCACCTCGGTTGCTGTGGCTCCACGAACCACGCCAGCCTCACGAGTTGCATCCGCTGTGGTTCTGGCAGCCTCGTCTCGCGCCGATTTAATCATTTCGTCGGCATCGCGTCGACTCTGAGCCAAAGTGCGGTCCACTCGGCGCTGTGCCTCGGCAACCAAGGCATCGTAGTAACCCTTGGCCTCTCCGTGAAGTTCAGTTGCCTCGGCAGTTGCATCGCGCAACAGGCGTTCACGATCTGCCTGCGCCTCTGCAATCATTCTGCTGGCAATGTCCTCCGACGTTGCCAAAATCAAGGCGGCTTTGGAGCCAACTCCGGTGTACGAAGGTTCGCCGGCTTCTTTTAGTAAATCGCGGCTCTCTGCGAGTTTCGCTGAGACCTCACGAAGTTCGCTGGCTAGTTGTGAGTTCTGGGCCGAAAGCGACAAAATCTCTTTGCGCAAATCCCTTATTGCGTCATCAACCGAGCCGCGTTCGTAACCACGCAGCGCGGTGGGGAATTCGCCTTCAGGGTTTGACAAAGGGGGCTCTCCTAGCGCTTTCGGTAGAATATTTGAGGCAAGGCCGTTGCCCTCAAGTTTACCCCGAATGGATTTCTCATGCGTTTTATAGTCGCAGCAGTTCTATTCGTGGGCGCCATGGTCTGTCTAATCACTGGAATAGGTGAACAGACGCTCTGGAAGTCTCCGGCAGCCCACAAGATTTCGCTAGTTCTCGACAGTAAACGACCACTGACGGTTATTGAACACAGTGCGCTAACCAAGTTTCCGGGCAACCCCATCGTTACTGCTTCGGGTGAAACCAAGGCTCAAATTGGTGTGGGTCGAAACACCGATGTAGCCGCTTGGATTGGCAAAAATCCGCACTCGTTGATTACAGCTCAGGGCGCCACCAAGGGCAAGCCACTGGTAGCCAAAGATGTTTCGGGTTACGGAACGGCAGCAAACCCATTTGGTTCGGACCTTTGGCGCAGCGATGTAAGTAAAGCCAAAAGTGCAAGTATGCGTGTGAACGTTGCCAACCAGGCTTCGGTAATCGTGAGCAGTAACGGACTTGATTCCGCGCCTCAAAACCTGCTAATCAGTTGGCCGATTCCACAAGACCTAAGCCAGAGCAGATTTCTGATTATCGCGGGTCTAGTTTTGCTACTCCTTTCGGTTTTGCTCAATTGGCGCGCCTGGTACACAATGCGTCGCGATCGCGGGCCGCGCCGTAGAACTCCGCGTGCTCCTCAAGGGCCGCGCACCCGACGCCGAAAGTCTCAAATTGTGGTACCCGGTAAGGGTCGCAGATCAGCGCGATACGGCAAGGTTGCATGGTCTGGGCTAAAGTTGGCCGGAGTGGGGCTTGCGGTTTCAGTATCGGTTTCGGGCTGTACAACCATCGGTGTAAATGTGGCTTCCAGTTCGCCAACCCCAACTCTCAATGCTGCAAAACTGGCACCACCTGTGGTGACCGAAAAGCAGGCAAAAAAGATTATTTCTCGAATCGGAAGTGCGGTAGCCGCGGGTGACGCCCGCCACAAGGTAAATCTTTTGCTTGCCCGTGTTGACGGGCCAGCCTTGGCGGCTCGAGCCTCGCACTACACGCTTGAGGCTGCTTCCAGCAAGGTAAAGCCGCTCAAGGGTTTAAACCTAGACAAGTTCAGTTTGATTCTGCCTGCGGCCAGCCACGAATGGCCCCGAACCGTAATGGCCGTTGTGTCGGGCGCGGCTAAGACCGACCTGCCAACCATGCTCGTGCTGCAGCAACAGTCGCCTAGAAGCCAATACAAGCTTTGGTACGCCATTGGTATGTTGCCAAAGGTTCAAACGCCCGAGGTGCCTGTGACTTCGATTGGCGCTATTCCAGTTGGCCCAAGCAGCGTGTTCCTCAAACTTTCTCCCCAGAGCCTGCCGAATGCATTTGGAGACCTGATTGACAAGGGCCAAACCAGTATTGGTGCGCCATTGTTCGACGTGACTAACGACGAGTTTTACAAGCAGGTAGCCCTTAGCCTGGCAAACCAGCAAGGCAACCTGAACAACGGTGTTATTAAGGTGACTCACGATCTTGGTAACCCCAATGTGTTGAGTCTTTCCACTGCAAACTCGGGTGCGCTGGTGGCGGTGTACCTGAGCGACACCTACGTGATTAAGCCTTCCAAGGCCACTCAGGCCGTTCAGGTTACCGGAGACGAAAAACTAATGCTGGGAGCCGCCGGAAGTACGGCGGGTATTCGTTCGGTATACGGAACCATGCTGTTGTTCTATGTGCCGGCAATCTCCAGTAACGACAAGATCATCACTCTTGGTGCAACCCAGGTGCTGATTAGCGTTAGAAGCCTATAAATGAACGAACTGCCAAGAATTGGCGGGGGAGTGGATCTCTCCGCTCTGGTTCGCAAAGCTAACGCACCCACAACGGCGCCAGATGGGTCTAATACGGGTAGCGGGTCTGCCTCGGCCGGTGTTGCCTCGCCAAATACACACGCACCGGCAGCCATTTCGCTCCCGAGCCTAGTGATTGAGGCCAACGCGGAAATGCTGGCCGGCTTTGTAAAGATTTCCAGTCAGATTCCGGTGTTGGTCAACTTCACAACCAGTCGCAGCGATGACAGCAAAATGTTGTCGGCAAAGTTGGCCAAAGAAGTAAACGCTCGCGCGGGTGCAACTGTATTGCTCCTCATTGATGGCGACGCGAATGCACCGCTGCTCAAATCTTTTCAGCTGGATCAGGTGCCTGCGGTTGCTGCGGTAATCAAGGGGCAGCCGGCTCCGCTCTTCATGGGCGACCAAGAGCCCGCCGTAATTGCCCAGGTGGTTGACCGCGTGCTCGAGATTGCTCGCAGCAACGGTATCAACGGCGTGGTACAGGTTGACGCGGCCGCCGAAACGCCAAAGCCGCAGCTTCCGGTTCACGACCAGGCCGCTTATGAAGCCATCGATGCCGGTGACTACGAGCTAGCCGTGAAAGAGTTTGAAGCCGCGCTTGCCGAAAGCCCCGCCGACCAGATCGCGGTGCGAGGTCTGGCCGAAGCCAGGTACATGATGCGTGTGGAGCACCTGGAGCTTGAGGCCGTGCTCAGCAAGCCCGCCGAAACCTTGCAGGATGTGTTCAACAAGGCCGATGCTCTCATTGCAATGGGGCACGCAGACAAGGCGTTTGAGGCGTTGCTTGACGTGTTTGCGGTTGCAACCAAAGAAGACCGGGATGCGGTGCGCAATCACCTTCTGGAATTATTCAAAGTGGTGCAAGATTCGGCACCCGGTGAGATTACCGCTGCCCGCCAACGACTGGCGAGCCTGCTCTACTAACAGAGTTAAACAGTGATGCCCAACCGCACGGGTTGGGCATCACTGCATTTTGGGGCTATGCCTTCTTGGGAGCCGCCTTCTTGGCCGCAGGCTTCGTTTCGGCGGCTTTCTTGGCCGCAGGCTTCTTAGCTGGGGATTTCTCCGCAGCTACCGCCTTTGCCGCCACTGGCTTTGACTCGGCCTTTTTGGCAGGAGCCTTCTTGGCTGCCGGCTTGGCAGGCTTGAAGTACACGGCTGCCAGCGGCGGAACGGTTATCTGGGCACTAAACGGTTGGCCGTGAGTTCCCTCGCCGGTCACCGTGATTTTGCCCATGTTTCCAACTCCCGATCCGCCATACTCTTCGGCATCGGTGTTCAAAATCTCCAACCACTCGCCATCGCGTGGGAAACCGAGGGTAAAGAATCCATGTGGCTCGCCGGCAAAGTTGACCACAACCACAATCGGTTCGCCGGCATCGTCATAACGAATGAACGACACCGTGTTTTGGTCGGCATTGCCGCCGTCAATCCACTGGAATCCCTGCCAGTCGTGGTCGCGCTGCCAAAGCGCGGCGTTCTCGGTGTACACACGGTTCAGTGTTGAAACCAGCGACTGCACGCTCTGGTGGCTTGGCTGCTCCAAGATCCACCAGTCGAGTCCACGTTCGCTGCTCCATTCGCTCAGCTGGCCGAATTCGCTGCCCATGAATAGCAGCTGCTTGCCGGGGTGAGCCCACATGTAGGCCAGGAAAGCGCGCAGATTAGCTAGCTGCTGCCAACGGTCACCCGGCATCTTTGCCAGCAGGGCGCCCTTGCCGTGAACAACCTCGTCGTGGCTGATTGGCAACACAAACTTCTCGTCGTAGGCGTAGAGCATGCTGAATGTTAGTTCGCCGTGGTGGTACTTGCGGTACATCGGATCTTTCTCAATGTACTGAAGGGTGTCGTGCATCCAGCCCATGTTCCACTTGAAGCCGTAGCCAAGGCCGCCGCCGTCGGTAGGCGCGCTCACGCCGCCCCAACTGGTGCTCTCCTCGGCAATCATCATCACACCGGGATTGCGTTTGTAAACGGTGGCGTTTGCCTCTTGCATGAACTTTATGGCATCGATGTTTTCGCGCCCTCCGTACTCGTTCGGGTACCACTCGCCGTCTTTGCGTGAGTAGTCCAGGTAGAGCATGGAGGCTACGGCGTCAACGCGAAGTCCATCGATGTGGAATTCTTCAATCCAGTAGTTGGCGTTTGCCACCAGGAAGTTGCGAACCTCGTTGCGGCCAAAGTCAAAGATGAAGGTGCCCCAGTCTGGGTGCTCGCCTCGGCGAGGGTCGTCGTGCTCGTAGAGCGGCCGTCCATCGAATCGTCCAAGCGCCCATTCGTCTTTGGGGAAGTGTGCAGGAACCCAGTCGAGAATCACACCGATGCCCGCCTTGTGCAGCTGGTCCACCAGGTATTTGAAGTCGTCTGGCGAACCAAAGCGCGAGGTTGGTGCGTAGTAGCCGGTCACCTGGTAGCCCCATGATGGGGCGTAGGGGTGCTCCGCAATGGGCATGAACTCAACGTGGGTAAAGCCAAGTTGCTGAACGTATGGGATGAGTTCCTTGGCCAGGTCGCGGTAGTTGAGTCCTGGACGCCAAGAACCTGCGTGCAGCTCGTAGATGCTCATTGGGCTCTTGAGTGCATCGCGCTTGGCACGCGCCGCGAGCCAGGTCTTGTCGCCCCACTTGTATTCGCTTGCGGTTACCACGCTTGCGGTGGCGGGCGGAGTTTCGGTTGCGCGTGCCAGCGGGTCAATCTTGGTTACCCAGTGGCCGTCGCGGCTCAGAATCTCAAACTTGTATTTGGTGCCAACTCCAATACCTGGAATGAAAAGCTCCCAAACTCCGCTGGAACCCATTACGCGCATGGAGTGGGCCGAGCCGTTCCAGTGGTTGAAATCGCCAACCACGCGAACCGCCTGAGCGTTTGGAGCCCAAACCGCAAAGCGGGTTCCGCTAGAGTCGCCCAACGCGCTCTTCACTCTGTGGATGTGCGAACCAAGTGCGGTCCAGAGCTCTTCGTGGCGTCCCTCTGCAATCAGGTGAAGGTCAAGCTCGCCAATGGTTGGCGCGTAATGGTACGGGTCGTCAACTAGCCATTCGTTGTTTCCCTCGTACTTAGCCAGAATGCGGTAGTCGGGAATTTTGCTGCTTTCCAGCACTCCCTGCCAAATGCCGTTGTCCAGGTGCTGCAATTCCAGCTCCAGGTCTCCGGCGAGTTTGGCAACAACCTTTTGCGCCAAAGGCTTGAGGGTGCGAATCACGGTTCCGCCCTCAACCAGGTGAGCACCCAGCAACGAGTGTGGGTCGTGGTACGAACCATTGCTGACGCGCCACAGAACCTGCGGGTCAAGCTCAGGTGCAACGGCCTTTGTGGTCTTCTTTGCCATGGTTTCCCTTACTTTTGGGTCAATGTTGTTTGGTGCAAATCTTTAGGAGTGGTCAACGCGCAGTACGTGTGCGGGTTCAACAAACGGGTCTAGCTTCACGTAATTGTGCTCTCCCCATTCAAAACTCACACCGGTGATCTGGTCGGTAACGGTGAATTTTTGTCCGTAAGGCAAACCGAGCTTGCCCAGATCAAGGTGAATAGTGGTTTCGCGAACCGCATGTGGATCGGTGTTGACCACAACGATGATGGTGTTGGCCTCTCCAGTGGGGCTGTGCTCGGCAGCCAGGTGCTTGGTGAAGCAAATGATTGCGCCGTCATCGCTGGCAGCAATTTCCAAATTGCGCAGTTGCTCAAGCGCCGGGTTCTCTTTGCGGATCTGGTTTAGGCGCGTGATGTACGGCGCAATGGTTCTGCCGCTCTTTTCGGCAGCCTTCCAGTCGCGCGGCTTGTATTCAAACTTCTCGCTGTCAATGTGTTCCTCGGCACCCGGGCGGGCCACGGCCTCGACCAGTTCATAGCCGGCGTAGAGCCCCCAGTTTGGAGTTGCCATGGCTGCCAATGCAGCCCGAATCTTGTGACCCTGGCGGCCGCCAAACTGCAGGTACTCGGTGAGAATGTCCGGAGTTGAAACCCAGAAGTTGGGGCGGAAGAAATTGGCCGTGGTGTGAGCAACCTCGCTTAGGTACTGCTCCAGTTCCCACTTGGAGTTGCGCCACGTGAAGTAGGTGTAGCTCTGTTGGAAACCGGTTTTGCCCAACGCGTGCATCATTTGCGGACGCGTGAATGCTTCGGCCAGGAACACCACCTCGGGGTGCTTGGCATTCACCTCGCCAATTAGCCATTCCCAAAATTCAACCGGCTTAGTGTGGGGGTTGTCCACGCGGAACACCTTCACACCCTTGGAAATCCAGAACAGCACAACACGCAAAACCTCTTTGTAGATACCCGCGCGGTCGTTGTCAAAGTTGATTGGGTAAATGTCCTGATACTTCTTTGGCGGGTTCTCCGCGTAGGCAATGCTGCCGTCGGCGCGAGTGGTGAACCACTGCGGGTTTGTCTTTACCCAAGGATGGTCCGGGCTCGCCTGAAGCGCCAAGTCCATTGCAATCTCTAGGCCAAGGTGGTTGGCCTTCTTCACAAATGTGACAAAGTCATCGATGGTTCCCAGGTCGGGGTGAATCGCATCGTGCCCGCCAGCTTCCGAACCGATGGCCCAGGGCGAGCCCGGGTCCTGCGGTCCGGCAACCAGGGTGTTGTTTGGTCCCTTGCGGTGCGAAAGGCCAATGGGGTGGATGGGCGGCATGTACAGAATGTCAAAGCCCATGTCTTTCACGGCGGCTAGGCGGCCGGCCGCGGTCTTGAAAGTACCCGAGGTCCAAACCCCGGTTTCCTTGTTGAAACTAGCGCCCTCGCTGCGAGGGAAGAACTCATACCAAGCTCCGCAACCGGCCAACTTGCGCTCACAGTAGATGGTGAACTCTGAGCTCAGAGTTACCAGCGAGCGAATCGGTTCATCGGTGACTGCTTTCAAAATTTCTGGGGCTTCCGCCAGCGCCAGGCGGTTGGCGTGGGCCAACTTGGTGTTACCCAGCTGTTCGGCCAACGCGGTGAGCAGTTTGGAGTTGCCCTTGCTGCGGTCCTTCTCGGCGGCGGCGCGAGTGAACAGCACCACGCCCTCGAGGAGCATGAGGTCTTGGTCAATTCCTGCGGCGATCTTGATGGCCGCGTTGTGGTGCCAAGTTTCGTAGTCGTCGCCAAAGGCGCGAATCACAAAGGTGTGGTTGCCAAGTTCGTTCACCTGAGCGTGCGTGTACCAGGAGTCGCTTCCCACGGCACCGGCGGTCATGCGATGCACCGATACTTTTCCGGTGGGGGAGGTGACGACCACTTCTGCAGCAACCGAATCGTGCCCCTCGCGGAACACCTTGGCGCTGAACGGGATTACTTCGCCCAGAAATGCTTTTGCCGGCCATCGGCCAAGATCCACCGCGGGTTGTACGTCCAGGATTGGGATTCTGCCGATAGGGGCGGAATGGCGATACGAAATGGCGGTGTCTTTACTCACACTTTGTAATTTAGTGACCGTGTCGGCCCCAGCAACAGGAAAAAGCCGAGCCTTTACCTGTTCGTTGTAACTAGCGGGAGACTAAAGCGCGCGTAAAAGAATCATTGATGCGCCGGAAACCGTGATTTCGGCACTACCGGCAACCTGGTCAAGCGTGGTGGGTGGAACCTCGTGAGCACTGTTCCAAAGAATTTCAAACTCCGCGACTTCGGCTTCTGGCGGCAAAACAAACTTTAGTTCGCGCTCCGAACCGTTGATTAGAAGCAACATGATGTTGGTCTCACCGGTCGGCGCCAAATTTTCGGTAAGGCGTTGGACCTGACGGTTTTCGCCGTTGTGCCAATCACCCTCGGTCATAACGCCACCCTCGGCGTTGAACCAACGAATGCGGTCTAGGTTCACGTTGCGCTGTTCGTAGGAACCAAAGTTGTTTGGGCGCAAGGCCGGGTTCTCGCGGCGCAACTTGGTGAGATAAGCAAATGTGGTTTCCAAGTTGCTCTGGCTGCGGCTCAGCTCCCAGTTCAACCAACTTAGGTTGGAGTCCTGGCAGTAGGCATTGTTATTACCGCGCTGGGTTTTGCCGCGTTCGTCACCAGCGGTGACCATGGGAATGCCTGCACTGAACAGCAGCGTGGCAAGCAGGTTGCGGCTGGCCTTGCGGCGGTCGGCCAAAATGCCGGGTTCGGTGGTCTCGCCCTCGACTCCAAAGTTGAAGCTGTAGTTGTTGTTGGTGCCGTCGCGGTTGCTCTCTCCGTTTATTTGGTTGTGCTTTACGTTGTAAGACACCAAGTCGCGCAGGCAGAAGCCGTCGTGAGCCGTTATGAAGTTCACGGTTCCCAGCGGTCCGTTTGGCCCGCCAACCACGTCTTGCGAACCGGCCAAGCGGGTTGCCAGATCGGCAACACCGTTCCAGTAGTTACCGCTGTTGCGAGCGTTGGAAATGTCGGTGAGCCAGAACTTGCGAACGCTGTCGCGGTAGCGGTCATTCCATTCGGAGAAACGGTCCGGGAAGTTGCCGGTCTGCCAGCCACCCAGTCCCACATCCCAGGGTTCCATAATGAGCTTGGATTCGGCCAAAATCGGGTCGCTCTGCATGGCGGTTAGCAACGGATGGTTTGGATCAAACGTGTTGCTTGCATCGCGGGCCAAGGTGGTGGCCAGATCAAAGCGGAAACCGTCAATCTGCATTACCTCGGTCCAGTACCGCAGGCTGTTGAGCGTGAGCTCAACCACATGGGGGTTGGCAAAGTTCAGCGAGTTTCCACAACCGGTGGTGTCCTGGTACCAGCCGCGGTCGTCGAGGCGATAGTAACTGGAGTTGTCTAGGCCGCGGAACGAGTAGGTGAGGCCGCCGCCACCACCCTCGGCGGTGTGGTTATAAACCACGTCTAGAACCACTTCAATACCGTTGCGGTGTAGTTCGCGAATTGCGGTTTTGAGCTCATTCACAATGTGCTCCGGCCCCTTTTCGCGAGTTGCGGGCGAGGCATAACGCGGGTGAGCGCTAAAGAAGTTGATGGTGTTGTAACCCCAGTAGTTGAACAGACCCATGTTCATGAGGCGCGGCTCGGAAATGAACATCTGCATTGGCAGCAACTCAACGGTGGTTACGCCAATGTTCTTAAGGTGAGCAATGGTTTCGGGGTGGGCAAGTGCCGCGTAGGTTCCGCGAATGTCGTCTGGAATGTTTGGGTTGCCGCGAGTGAGCCCACGAACGTGAGCTTCATAAATGATGGTTTGATCCAGCGGTGTCTTTGGCTTGGTCACGCCCTGCCAGTCAAAATCATCGATGATTGCAACGCAGTAATACTCACGCGCGCTCATTCGCTCCACAGCCTTGGCGTATGGATCAATGAGGTTGAGCTCGGCGTTGAAGCCGTGGCGCGGGCCGGTTGGTCCGGATGCGCGCAGTGCATACTTAGCGCCAGGTTTGAGTTGGGCAAGGGTTGCCGACCAAATGTCGTTCTCGCCCTTGGTGAGTTCAAGCTTGAGTTTGACTTCGCGTGGATTGTTGTCTTCAAGAATGCACAACTGAACCGAGGTTGCGTTAGCCGAGTAGACGCGAATGGTGCCCTTGCCATTGGCAAAGGTCACACCCATACCATTGGGGTTTACGCGCTGGTCTAGAACAGATTTCGACATTAGTCATAAATCCTACCCGCGGGCTGTTGCGAAAACGGCTCGAGGTGCGGGTGCGTGTTGCCTCGGCTACCCTTAATACATGGCCATTTATCTCGATCACGCGGCAACCACTCCGGTGCGCCTAGAAGTGATTGAGTTGTACGCCGCGGAACTGGCCGGCGTGGGCAATCCGTCATCGGTGCACGGTTTTGGGCAAAAGGCTCGCCAAACGGTTGAGCAAGCGCGAGAGGACATTGCGCGGGCCATTCACTGCGACCGCAACGAAGTGATTTTCACCAGTGGCGGCACCGAGAGTGACAATCTGGCCATTAAGGGCATTTTTGCTCAACGGAACACCGATGCAAGCCGCCCGATTGTGATCTCAAGCGGTGCTGAACACCATGCAGTGATTGAACCAATCGAGTGGCTGGTGCACGAACGCGGTGCGCGGGCCGAGTGGGTTCCATTGGATAGTTCCGGTCAGCCGGACCTGGTTTGGCTAGGCGAGTTCTTGGGGGAGCAAGGGGCCGAGGTGGCTCTGATAAGCCTGATGTGGGCCAACAACGAGACCGGAGCAGTGACCGATATTTCCGCGGTTACGGCGCTCGCCGCCGAACACGGCATTCCGGTGCACAGCGATGCTGTTGCAACCCTGGGGCATCACCAGATTGACTTTGCGGCTTCTGGGCTGGCGGCAATGAGCATTACCGGCCACAAGATTGGCTCGCCCGTTGGACGTGGCGCGCTAATTGTTGGCCGCCGCACCAAGCTGCAGAGCCTGCTTCAGGGTGGGGCTCACGAGCGAGGGCTTAGGGCAGGAACCATGGATGCTGCCGGTAGCGCGGCGTTTGCACGGGCGGTTGAGCTGGCCGTGGCCGAGTTGCCTGCAAACGTGGGGCGCTGGGCCGCACTGCAGGAAAGGCTGATTGCGGGGGTGCGTGCGGTTGAGCCAAACGTGGTTGTGGTTGCGGAATCTGTGCCTCGGCTGCGCAATATCACCAACCTGATCTTTGAGGGTTGCAGCGGTGACAGCGTGCTGTTCATGCTCGACAGCGCGGGCATTGCCATTTCCAACGGGTCGGCCTGCAACGCGGGTGTAACCAGTGCGTCTCACGTGCTCCTGAGTCTGGGCTACGACCAGCGAATGGCTTCTAGCTGCGTGCGCGTGAGTTTTGGCAGGTTGACTAGTGAACAAGACATCGATGGTTTCCTTGCGGCTCTGCCCACGGCGCTAGAGCGAGCAAAGAAGGCCGGTTTCACCAGTTTCTAGAGGTGCGCCTGGTGCTGGGGCAGCAACTGGTTCTGGGCGAACTTCTGGCTCCGCCGGTTTGGGTTGGGCTTTGGCCCGCAATAAGCGAGAATTGAAGTTATGAAGGTACTAGCGGCAATGTCCGGCGGAGTTGACTCCGCAGTGGCAGCCGCACGCGCCGTGGAAGCCGGACACGAGGTTGTGGGCGTGCACCTGGCTTTGAGCCGGAGTTCGGGAACCCTACGAACGGGTAGCCGCGGCTGCTGCACCATTGAGGATTCGATGGATGCCCAACGAGCAGCCAACCTGCTGGGGATTCCGTTTTATGTGTGGGACTTTAGCGAGCGCTTCAAGGCCGATGTGGTGGACGACTTCATTGCCGAATACTCCGCCGGTCGAACCCCAAACCCCTGCATGCGCTGCAATGAGCGCATCAAGTTTGCTGCCCTTCTCGAAAAGGCCCTGGCTCTGGGTTTTGACGCCATCTGCACCGGCCACTATGCCGAGGTTCGCACCGGTGAAACCGGCGGACTTGAGTTGCACCGTTCGCCGGCGCTAGCCAAAGACCAGAGCTACGTTCTTGGCGTGTTGACCGCAGAAGAGTTGGAGCGCGTAATCTTTCCGATTGGCGCCAGCGCCGACAAGGCATCGGTGCGCGCCGAGGCAGATGCCCGCGGCCTCTCGGTTGCCAACAAGCCAGACTCCTACGACATCTGCTTCATCCCGGAGGGAGACACCGCCGACTGGCTTGCCGAAAAGGTTGGCGTTGCGCCTGGAACCATCGTTGATCAAAACGGCGATGTGCTCGGCGAACACCAGGGTGCACACACCTTTACCATTGGCCAGCGCAAGGGTTTGCATTTGGGGCGCCCGGCGGCCGATGGCAAACCACGCTACGTGCTGAGCATTAGCCCAAAGGAAAACAAGGTTGTGGTTGGTCCGCACGATGCGTTGGCCGTCACCGAGCTCGCGGGTGGCAAATACACCTGGTGCGGAGCTGAGCCGGAAAACATCGATGAATGGTTTGAATGCCAGGTGCAGGTGCGCGCCCACGGCGAGGCGTTGGATGCGCGCGCGGCAATCATCAATGGCGAAATGGTGGTGCGTTTAGAGGCGCCGCTTTTGGGAGTTGCACCCGGCCAAACCGCCGTGCTTTACGTGGGTACCCGAGTGCTTGGCCAGTGCACCATTGACCGCACGGTGAGCGCTGTTGCGGTGCCCGAAAACGTGGGTAGTAACACCTAAACTCAAAGGCATGCAACAAGATCTGGCGGCTGTTCAAGCGCGTATAAACCAGTTGGTTGACCTGATCAACCAGCACCGCGCTGCCTATTATCAGGGCAACACCGTTCTGGTAAGCGACTCCGAATACGACGCCATGATGCATGAGCTTGAGGCGCTGGAACAACAGCATCCGGAGTTGATCACCGGCGATAGCCCAACTCAAACCGTGGGCGGAAGCGCATCCACAACCTTTGCACCGGTTGAGCACCTCGATCGCATGATGAGCCTCGACAACGTTTTCAGTCACCAGGAGTTTCTCGACTGGTCCGGCAGGGTGCCTGCGGGCACAAAGTTCTTGTGCGAACTCAAGATTGACGGCCTAGCAATCAACCTGCGCTACGCCAATGGCAAACTGATCTCCGCGGCAACTCGCGGCGACGGCGTGGTGGGCGAAGACGTGACCGCCAACGTGCGCACCATTCGCGGAATCCCGCATCAGCTTGAGGGTGAGAATCTTCCATCGATGGTTGAAATCCGCGGCGAAATCTTTTTTGGACTTGCCGACTTTGCGGCCCTCAACCAAGGCCTGATTGAACAGGGCAAGGCGCCTTTCGCTAACCCACGCAACTCGGCCAGTGGCTCACTGCGCCAAAAGGATTCGGCGGTCACAGCAAGCCGCCCGCTTCAGATGCTGGTGCACGGCATTGGTGCCTGGCCCAATGCTCCGGTTGCCAACCAGAGCGAACTCTACGCTTTGCTCAAGACTTGGGGTCTGCCAACCAGCGAGCGCTACCGCGTGGTTGATTCGCCCGAGGCGGTGTTGCAATACATCGATGATTTCCAGGCGCAGCGCCATTCCCTGGAGCACGAGATTGACGGCGTGGTGGTCAAGGTGGACAACCTGGCCGAGCAGCGCGAACTGGGTTCAACCAGCCGTGCCCCGCGTTGGGCGATTGCCTACAAGTACCCGCCCGAGCAGGTGAACACCAAGTTGCTCGACATTCGCATTGGCGTTGGTCGTACCGGCCGCGCTACTCCGTATGCGGTGGTGGCCCCAATCAAGGTTGCGGGTAGCGTGGTGGAGTTTGCTACCTTACATAACCAAGAGGTGGTCAAGGCCAAGGGTGTGCTGATTGGCGACACCGTGGTGCTGCGCAAGGCCGGCGACGTAATCCCAGAGATTTTGGGGCCGGTAATAGAACTGCGCAACGGAACCGAGCGCGAGTTTGTGATGCCAAGCAACTGCCCGGATTGCGGTGCGCCGCTCGCTCCGGCGAGCGAGGGCGACGTTGATTTGAGGTGTAGCAACTCCAAAGACTGCCCGGCACAGTTGCGTGAGCGAATCGCGTACCTGGGTTCGCGCGGGGTGCTAGACATTGAGGCGCTCGGATACGTTGCGGCCTGCGCGCTAACCCAACCGCTTGAGCCGGCTGTTGCGCCAATCCACAGCGAGGCAGACCTTTTCGATCTGACCTTGGAAGATCTGCTGCCCATCAAATCAGTGGTGTTAGATGCCGACTCGGGCTTGCCAAAACTGAACGAAGACGGCACTCCAAAGGTGGTTGAGTTCTTCCGCAAGAAAGATGGCTCGCCAGCAGAAGTGGCGCTCAAGCTGCTTCGCAACCTAGAAGAAGTGAAGACCCGTCCGCTGTGGCGCTTTCTCACCGCGCTGTCAATCCGCCATGTTGGGCCGGTTGCGGCTCGCGCTCTGGCGGCCCACTTTGGTTCGCTAGACCGCATCTTTGCCGCAAGCGAGGCCGAACTCAGCCAGGTTGACGGCGTTGGCGAGACTCTTGCCAAGAGCCTCAAAGACTGGATTGCCGTTGACTGGCACCAAGATATTCTCACCCGCTGGAAGGCGGTTGGCGTTCAGCTGGAAACCCCTGGTCACGCCGGACCCGGAACCGCAGCTACCATCAATGGCGTATTCAGCGGACTAAGCATTGTGGCAACCGGCTCGCTCAAGAACTTTACCCGCGAGGGCATTGAAGAAGCCATCATTTCTAACGGCGGAAAACCGGCCTCGAGCGTGTCTAAGAAGACCGCATTTGTGGTGGCTGGAGAGAACGCGGGCAGCAAGCTGGCAAAGGCCGAAGAACTCGGTATTGAAGTGATTGACGAAGAAGAGTTCCAGCGCCGTTTGAACGCCTAAACTTGTTATAAATCAACCAATCGACGGAGACTCATGTCTGAAATTACGCCTGATTTGGTGCGTCACCTTGCCGGCTTGGCCCGCATCGATGTCACAAACGACGAAGTAGAGCGCTTTACCCAGCAGCTCGGCCTCATTGTTGACTCGGTTGCCACCATCAAAGCCGCTGTTTCGGGCGATGTTCCTGCAACCTCACACCCAATTCCAATGGCCAACGTGTTCCGCGAAGACGTGGTGCAGCCATCGCTGACCCAGGAGCAGGCGCTCAGTGGTGCGGCAGATAGCTCCGATGGTCGTTTCCGCGTTGCCGCGATTTTGGACGAGGAGTAAGCCATGACCAATTTGACTCGCAAGAACGCCAGCGAACTGGTTGCAATGTTGCAGAGCGGCGAGGTTACCTCGGTTGCTTTGACTCAGGCTTTTCTAGACCGCATTGCCAAATACAACCCGGTTGTGAACTCTTACCTACACGTTTCGGCGGAGTCGGCTTTGGCCACCGCTGCCGAGGTTGACGCCAAGCGCGCCGCGGGGGAGAAGCTTCCAGCGTTGGCCGGTTTGCCAATTGCCGTAAAGGACAACCTGACCACCACCGATGCTCCCACCACGAGCGGTTCCAAGATTCTTGAGGGCTGGGTTCCTCAGTATGACTCCACCGTGGTTGCCAAGCTTCGTGCCGAGATGATGCCGATTCTGGGCAAGACCAACCTCGACGAGTTTGCAATGGGCTCCAGCACCGAGTACTCGGCTTACGGACCTTCGCGCAACCCATGGGATCTAGACCGCATTCCCGGCGGTTCTGGCGGTGGCTCGTCTTCGGCGGTTGCCGCGTTCCTAGCTCCAATTGCCATTGGTTCCGACACCGGTGGCTCGATTCGTTTCCCGGCTTCGGTTACCGGAACCGTTGGCATCAAGCCAACCTATGGCGCGGTTTCGCGCTACGGCCTGATTGCGCTGGCTTCCTCGCTAGACCAGGTTGGCCCGGTTAGCCGCAACGTGCTTGACTCTGCGTTGCTGCAAGACGTGATTGCCGGCCACGACGCACACGACAGCACCTCGCTACCAGAGGGCTTGGGAAGCATGACTGAGGCAGCAAAGCGCAGCGATGTGAAGGGCCTGCGCGTTGGCGTTATCAAGCAGCTTTCGGGTGCCGGCTTCCAGGCCGGCGTTCAGAAGCGCTTTGATGAAAGCATTGCTGCCCTCAAGGCTGCCGGTGCCGAGATTGTTGAAGTTGACTGCCCAAGCTTTGAGTACGCGATTGCCGCCTACTACCTGATTCTGCCGGCCGAGGCCAGCAGTAACCTGGCAAAGTTTGACTCGGTTCGTTTTGGAATGCGCGTTACCCCGGACGGTAACCCAACCATCGAGCGCGTAATGGCGGCAACCCGCGAGGCCGGCTTTGGCCCCGAGGTTAAGCGCCGAATCATCCTCGGTACCTACGCTCTCAGCAGTGGTGCCTACGACAACTTCTACGGCGCGGCACAAAAAGTTCGCACGCTGATTCAGCGCGACTTTGCCAAGGCGTTTGAGGTTGCCGATGTTCTGGTTTCGCCAACGGCTCCAACCACCGCGTTCAAGTTTGGCGAGAAGAACGATGACCCGTTGGCAATGTACCTCAACGACATTGCTACCATCCCTGCCAACCTGGCCGGAATCCCTGGAATCTCGCTTCCAATTGGTTTGGCTGAAGAAGACAACCTGCCTGTTGGTATTCAGTTCTTGGCTCCGGCTCGTGAAGACGCTCGCCTGTACCACGTTGGTGCGGTGCTAGAGGGCATTCTCGAGGCGCAGTGGGGCAAGACCATGATGGACGACGCCCCGGATCTGGATTCGCTGGTTGGCGCTTTTGCTGCATCGGAGGGCAAATAATGGCTAAAGCCGAACTCATGGACTACGAAAAGGCCCTGGAACAGTTTGAGGTTGTGATTGGCCTCGAGGTTCACGTTGAGCTCAACACCAACACCAAGATGTTCTGTGGTTGCGCCAACTCCTTTGGCGACGAGCCAAACACCAACGTTTGCCCAATCTGCATTGGTCTGCCTGGATCGCTACCTGCCGTGAACAAGCGTGCGGTTGAAAGCAGCATAAGCATTGGTTTGGCACTGGGATGCTCCATTGCGCCAACCGGTCGTTTCTCGCGAAAGCAGTACTTCTACCCAGACCTGGCCAAGAACTTCCAGACCTCTCAGTACGACGAACCGATCGCGTTCGAAGGAAGCATTGACATTGAGGTGCCAAGCGGAAACTCTTACACGGTTGACATTGAGCGTGCTCATATGGAGGAAGACGCCGGCAAGCTCACCCACGTTGGTGGCAGCACCGGTCGTATTCACGGCGCCGAGTACTCGCTGGTTGATTACAACCGCGCGGGTGTTCCGCTGGTTGAGATCGTAACCAAGCCAATCATCGGTGCGGGTTCAGAGGCTCCGGAACTGGCAGCGGCTTACGTGCGTTCCATCCGCGAGATTGTGAAGGCTCTAAATGTCAGCGATGCTCGCATGGAGCGCGGAAACGTTCGTTGCGACGCCAACGTTTCGCTGCGCCCTCACGGCCAGGCCAAGTTGGGTACTCGTACCGAGACCAAGAACGTGAACTCGCTGCGTTCGATTGAACGTGCGGTTCGCTTTGAGATTCAGCGCCAGGCAGCCATTTTGGCCAAGGGGGGAACCATCACTCAGGAGACCCGCCACTGGCACGAAGACAAGGGTGCAACCAGCGCCGGCCGCCCAAAGAGCGATGCCGACGACTACCGTTACTTCCCTGAGCCAGACCTGGTTCCGGTTCAGCCTTCGCAAGAACTCATCGAGGCTTTGCGCGCGGCACTTCCGGAGAAGCCGGCGGAGCGCCGCAAGCGTCTGCAGGCCGAGTGGGCCTTCCAGGACCTGGAGTTCCGCGACGTGGTTAACGCCGGTTTGCTGGACCAGATTGAGGAAACCGTTGCCGCCGGTGCCAAGCCACAGGCTGCTCGTAAGTGGTGGACCGGTGAACTGGCTCGTTTGGCTAACGCCGACGAGAAGGACATCTCGGAACTTGCCATTACTCCGGCCGATGTTGCCGAGTTGGCTGGCCTGATTGATGCAGGAAAGATCAACGACCGCCTAGCTCGCGAAGTTGTGACCTACGTGCTAGCCGGCGAGGGCTCGCCCGCCGCAGTGGTTGCCGCTCGTGGCCTTGAGGTTGTGTCCGACGACGGTGCACTTATTGCAGCCATCGATGCCGCCCTGGCCTCTCAGCCAGACGTGCTAGACGCAATCCGTGAGGGACGAATGCAGGCCGCCGGTGCCGTAATTGGTGCCGTTATGAAGGCTATGCAGGGTTCGGCAGACGCAGCTCGCGTTCGCGAACTGCTGATTGCCAAGGCAAACTGGCAGTAAGTAAAAGCCGCTAGCAACTCGTACAAACTCAAAAAACCCGATGACGTAAGTCATCGGGTTTTTTTATTGGGGTGAGTAACGGGACTTGAACCCGCGACCCCCTGGACCACAACCAGGTGCTCTACCAGCTGAGCTATACCCACCATGTGCCGCGCCAGGCGCAACAACCTTTAGATTCTATCAGTTTTGAAACCACCGAGCCAGCGGCGTGCGCCACTGTGGTCCTGGCTATGCGCGGTTAGGCGGGCTGACCAGCCACTCGCTGTGCCGCCGCGATGGCTTCATCGCTCGTTGGACCGGGCAAGCCAACAAAAACGGTTTCGCGGTAGTACTTGAGCTCTTGAATCGACTCGAGGATGTCGGCCAAGGCGCGGTGGTTTCCGCTCTTCTTTGGTAGCTGAAAATAAACGCGGGGGTACCAGCGGCGCGAAAGCTCTTTGATGGAACTCACATCGATGTTTCTGTAGTGCAGGTGCTGGTCTAGCTGAGGCATGTATCTATTGAGGAACATGCGGTCGGTGCCAATGCTGTTTCCGGCCAGGGGTGCGTCTTTGGCGTTGGGAACAAAACGTTGTACGTATTCCAAAACGAGTTGTTCGGCCTCTGCAAGTTCTAGACCCTCTTCAAACTCATTGATGAGGCCGCTTTCGGTGTGCATGTTGCGCACGAAGTCGTTCATATTCGCCAGGGAATCTGGGCGAGGCTTGATGACAATGTCGATTCCCGCGTCGAGAAGCTCGAGTTCGCTGTTCGTAACCACCACCGCAATCTCAACCAGACAATCCTTTACGGTATCTAGGCCGGTCATCTCGCAGTCGATCCAAACGAGGTTTTCTGAAATCTCAATCACAACCAAAAAATAGGGGAGGCCGCCGACATCCGGCGACCTCCCAATTTTAGCCTTGACTTGCCTGAAGGCCGCTAATCCGATTTGCGCTTGCTGTTGCGCTTGGAAGGCGGAGTGCGGTCCAGGCTCTTCTGGGGGGCCGGCTGAGCAGGTGCCTTGGCGCGAGGCGCTGCCTTTGGCTTGACCGCAGCGGCAGCCTTAGTAGCAGCGTCTAGCTCGGCCTGCGCCTTGGCGGCTTCGGTTGCCATGGCCGCGGCTGCTTCCTTGGAAGTTGGCCGCTTTCCACTGTTCTTCTTAGCCTTGGACGCAGCCTTGGCGTTAACTTTGGCAACCACCTTGGCCTCTGCCGCGGCCTGCTTCAACTCAACCGCAGCTCGCTTGGCATCAGCATCGGCCTGCTTGGCATTGAGCAACTTTTGCGCTGCCGCTTGCTTGGCTGCTGCCTTTGCATCCATCGATGCCTTCTTCAGGGCCGCCTTAGTGTCTTGCTTAGCAAGGCGCTTGGCCTTCTTGGTGGCACGACGACTCTGGCGGATCACCTTGCGCTCGGCCCTACCAGCGGTGAGCCAGTAAAGAACGGGCACAATCACCAGGGTTAGAACCGTGCTGGAGAACAAACCACCAATAACCACAACCGCAAGCGGCTTGCTAATGAAGCCACCGCCACCGGTGAGGCCAACGGCCATTGGGGTGAGAGCAAAGATTGTAGCCAGAGCGGTCATCAGAATCGGGCGCAAACGCTGGCGCGCACCGTTCAAAATTGCGTTCTGCACGGTCATGCCTTGTTCGCGGTACTGGTTCACCAGGTCAATTAGAACAATCGCGTTGGTCACCACAATTCCTACCAAGAGCAGCATTCCGATCAGCGCTGGAACGCCAAGCGCGGTGTCGGTGACCAGTAGAGCCACAAAGGCACCGGTAGCCGCAAAAGGAATTGAGGTGAGCAACAGAATCGGCTGCAGCAGGCTGCGGAAAGTTGCCACCATCACCAGATAAACAATCGCGATGGCTGCCAACAACGCCAAACCAAGTTGGTTGAACGAATCGGTTTGGTCCTTGCTCACGCCACCCAGAGTTGCAGTAACGCCGGCTGGAAGAGTCACTCCGTCAAGGCGCTTGGTGACATCGGTGGTGATGGCGCCAAGGTTGTCGCCCTCCGGCTTGAGCGAAACAGTGGCCGTGCGGTCACCCTTTTCGCCCGTAATGGTGGTGGCAATCAGGGTCTCTTCAACGCTGGCAATCTTGCTCAGCTTCACCGAGCCGGTGCCGGTTGGAACCGAAATCTTCTTGATTTCATCCACCGTCTGTGGGGTGTTGGTTTGCACCACATAAATAGGCGTGGATACGTTATCAATGTTGAGTTTGCCAATAGAGCTTGGATTCAAAATACCGGCTACCACGGCGCTAACCGCAACTTCGGTTAGGCCAAGTTTGGCCGCCGCTGCACGGTCAACCGTGATCCTGAGAGTGCGCTGGTCGGCCTTGAGTGAGTTGGTGATTTCGGAAACGTTTTTGGTTCCCTGCATAGCGCGTTCAATCTGGTCAACCGCCATTTTCAGCGCTGCGTCGTTGGCTCCGGTCACCTTCACATCAATGGTTCCCGTGCTTCCAAAGTTGCCACCAACCTGAACCTTTACGGTGCCAATTGACTGGTCCAACGCCGCGCGCTCCAACACGTGCTGTTCAACTGCGGCAATAGCGGTGCCCTGCTTGGTGGTCACCTGGTGTTGGATTCCACCCGCGGCGGCACCAAACGCAACGCGACCATCACCGGTTGATCCAATGGAGGTCTGAACCACCTTCACCGATGGCTCGTCTAGGAGCAAAGCCTCAAGTTTTGCTGAGGCCTCGTCCTTCTGTGCCAGGCTTGCGCCGGACTTGAGTTCTTGTGTCATCACAAACGTGTTGCCATCGCTGTTACCAATGAAGTTGGTCTTTAGCTGTGGAACCAGTCCAAATGTGAGGAACAGAACCAAAACGGCCGCCACAAGAGTGAGGAACGGGTGGGTCTGGGTGCCGCGCAAAACCGGCAAGTAAATTCGCTGCAAAATGCTCTTGCGCTCGCGCTCCTCCTCGGCTTCCTTGGCTTTGGCCAAAACGCTTTCTGCGGCAGCCTTTCCTAGGTCACGAACTCGCTTTGGCTGCTTTAGGAACCAGTACGCCAACACCGGAACAATGGTGAGCGAAACCAGCAACGATGACACCAGTGCGATTGCAAAGGTCAGAGCAAACGGACGGAACAGCTGACCGATTAGTCCACCTACCAGCGCGATTGGAAGGAACACGGCAACTGTTGTAATAGTGGCGGCGGTAATTGCGCCTGCAACTTCTCGCACTGCCGCGAGAACCGCTTCCTTCTTGGGCTCGCCATAGCTCAAGTGTCGGTTGATATTTTCAATAACCACAATCGAGTCGTCTACCACTCGACCAATTGCAATAGTCAAAGCGCTAAGCGTGAACAGGTTAAGCGAATAGCCAGCCGTATTCAGTCCAATGAAGGTGATCAGAATCGAAGTTGGAATGCTGATAGCTGTAACGAGTGTGCTGCGAATCGAGAGCAAGAACAGCAGAATCACGATGATTGCAAAACTTAGGCCCAGAAGGCCCTCGGTGTTCAGGTCGTCGAGCGACTTCTCAACGTATGGCGCCTGGTCAAATACTGTGGTGATTCGAACATTGCCCAGCTTGGACTCGAGTTCGGGCAGGGCGTCTTCAACCGCCTTGCTAATGCTCACGGTGTTTCCATCCTGAGTCTTGGTAATGATGATTCCCAGCGATGGCTTGCCATTCACGCGTGAAATGGAACTGTCGGGGGAGTCCACCAGCGATACGACTGCCACCTGGGCAACAGTGAGTACCTTGATGCTGGTGGTCACGGTTGGGGTTGGAATGGTGAAACCACCTGCTGCGCCAGCACCGGAAGGGAAGCCAGATGCTCCTGCAGCCGCTCCCGCCATCGATGCAGCACTGAGGCCGCCGTAACTAACACTGCTACTTGTGGTGATTAGTGGGAGTTTCTTGAAATCTTCGATGGACTCAACTGGAGTGCCTACCTGAATGGTTAGCTCACCGTTTGCGTCGTTAATCGAGCCGGCTGGCAAAACGATGCCATTGCTCTGTAGAGCGGTAACGATGTTCTGCGATGTCAGCTTGTACTTTTTGAGCACGTCACTCTTGAGGGCAAGATTGATGCGCTTAGTGGTGATACCCGAAATGGCAACATCGCGAACGCCATCGATGGGCGACAAAATCGGGGTGGCAACGTCGGAAATTATCTTGCTGAGGGAGTCATTGTTTCCAGTCTTGGAGGAAACGCCCAGAACAACGATTGGAATGCTGTCTAGGCTGCCCGAAAGCACATTTGGAGTGACCGAGCTTGGAAGGGTGCTCAGGCCGGTTACTGCACCATTTAGGCGCTCTTTTACCTGCGCAGAGGTGGTGCCGTAGTCAAACTGCACACGCACAATGCTCATGTTGGCTTGGCTCGTGGTGGTTGTGTTTGTAACACCATCGAGCGAGCGAACCGCGTTCTCAATCGGCTTACTCACCTGGGTGTCTACCACCTCGGGTGAGGCACCGGGATAAGCGGTAACAATGGCTGCCTGGGGAACATCGATGCTTGGAAAGAGCTCTTGACGCAGAGATCCAAGCGAGATGATTCCAAAAACCGTGATGATCACAGTTAGTAGTGCAACCACCGAGCGGTTGGTTAGTGAGAGTTTGGCCAGACGATGCAAAGTGCCCTCCATATTGCGTTTGTTGTAAGTCTAACCGCGCCGGCAGGGTCATTATTCTTCGCAGTTTAAAAAGCAGAAAGGGTGAGGCCCTAAGACCTCACCCTTTGGCGAAACTAGCAAAAACTAGTTGGTGGTGCCGGTAGACGAACCCGTGGTTGGAGCCTGTCCAGGTGCACCTGCAGGGCCGTCACCATCGTGGTCGCCAGGGCCTCCGTGTCCGCCAGGGCCACCTGCACCCATGCCGTCTTCAACGCTGGTGATGTTGAAACTGCTGTCGAACTTCACGGTAACCAGGCTGCCGTCGGCCTTCTTCATGTGCACTTCGTAAGCAGCGCCGTCACCGTCAGTCTCAACTCGGAATGCGGTTGCTCCACTTACGCGAGCTTCGGCTGCTGCCTTGAGGCGGTCGGCATCAGAGCCGGTTACCTGAGTTTCGTCGCTACGAACTGAGGCTGCACCACCTGGGTTAAAGTCCGCTGGAGCCTGGCCCTGAGCACCGGCAGCTGCACCGTTGCCGCCGCCAAAGGTTGGAGGGGTGGTGGTAGCGGTGCTTGAGGTGGTGCTGGTAGTTCCAGCGGAGGTGGTGCTGGTTGCTGCGTTAGCTGCACCGGCAACCGACATGATGGAGCCGGCCAAGATGCCAGCGGTAACAAGTCCGGCTGCGCCGAGGATCTGTTTCTTCTTCATTTTTGTTTCTCCTTGCTAACGAACTATTTGCCCGTTGAAGAAGAGTTTGGTTTGGCAACCTTGGCGGAAAGTGGAAAACCCCGGCTAGAACACTGCAAGTAGGCTGCGCGTTTACTGAGAGGCATTCATCGACGATTGCAATACTTTGAGGATCGCACGCCACCACCGGCTTTAAACTAGATTCATGCCCATTGGGCAATGCCTCCGTAGCTCAGTGGATAGAGCAAGAGCCTTCTAATCTCTTGGTCGTAGGTTCGATTCCTACCGGGGGCGCTCGTCCCGCACAAGTATATCCAGTTGCACTACCTTGCTGGGCTAGTCCGCTGTTGCGGACATCGGGTTCGATTCCTACCGGGGGCGCTCGTCCCGCACAAGTATATCCAGTTGCACAACCGTGCTGGGCTAGTCCGCGGTTGCGGGCATCGGGTTCGATTCCTACCGGGGGCGCTCTCTACCCAGAAGGGTTTGCCCGCACCGATACCACGTATGACCAATGCCTAGCAGCCCAAACCAGCGGCGCTCGGCAGAATAAAGTCAGCCGACCAAAGGACTTTTCATGCGTTTTGTAGACCTATCAATGCCAATTGACAACGTCACCCCAGTTGATCCTCCATTCCTGAAGCCTCAAATCACTTACAAGGACCACCAGGACACATTGGGCGAAATGGACTTGATGTACGGGATTCGCCCTGATCAACTGTTGGACGGCTGTGGTCTAGCCGCCGAAACGGTGACCATCAGCACCCACGCGGGCACTCACGTGGACGCCCCGTACCATTACCACCCAACCATGAACCATGGCGAACCTGCTTGGACCATCGATGATGTGCCGCTGGACTGGTTCTTTCGCGATGGAGTCAAGCTTGACCTGCGCCACCTACCAAATGGTCACTTGGTGATGCCCGAAGACATTGATGCAGCGCTAGCCAAAATTGGCTACACACTGAAGCCGTACGACATTGTTCTCATGCAAACCGTTGCTTCATCGGCATACGGAACCGACAAATACCTAGACACCGGCATTGGCTTTGGTCGAGCAGCAACTTTGCATCTCACAAACCAGGGAGTAAAGGTAACGGGAACCGATGCGTGGGGCTGGGACCTGCCCGTATCCATCAACCGCAAAGTCTTCGAGGAGACCGGCGACCCATCGTTGGTTTGGGAAGGCCACAAAGCCGGAGCGGATGTTGCATACTGCCACATTGAGAAACTCTTCAACCTCGATGCGATTCCAGCAACCGGCTTCAAAGTTGCCTGTTTCCCAACCAAAGTGAAGGCAGCCTCGGCGGGCTGGACGCGCTGCGTGGCAATTTTCGAAAGCTAGAGTCTTTCCCCGTAGACTTTGGAAAACTATGGGGAGGGACAAGTGCTAGCGATTGCAAATCTTTCCGCCCTTCTACTGGGCGGGTTGCAGTTACTCTTGCCAATCTTGTTGCCAGGCGTGCTCTTCATTATTGCCATAAAGCGCAACTGGTTGGCGGGACTGAATCGTCCCATCGATGGCGGTTTCCACCTTGCGGAAAGGCCCCTGTTTGGCCCCAACAAAACCTGGCGTGGAGTGTTTTTCTACGTTGTTGGTGCACCAGTGGTGGTGCTGGCGCTAAACGTCTTAGGCGCACAAGGTTGGTCAGTTGCGCCTGTGTTCCGTTCGGATCCGCTCCAACTTGGCTTGAGTTGGGGACTGGCTTATGTTGTCGGCGAACTGCTCAACAGCTTTGTGAAACGCAGGCTAGGTATTGGGGCCGGTTTGGCGGCCGGATCAAACATCGGGGCAAAAATTCAACCCTTCTTTGACAACACCGATGGCAGCTTGGCAGTGGGACTTTTGCTCATTATTGCCTACCACGTGGAGTGGCAGTACCTCTTGGTCTCGTTTGTACTGGGGCTTACCGTTCACGCGCTCACCGATATATGGATGCGCAAACTGCAGCTAAAGAAGTAGCAAAGCGGCCGCAGTCAGGGGAACTGTCACATTGTCGGAACCCAATGGAGAGTAGCGCTCCACGGCAGTGAGTGCCAGCGCGAATGGCAGGGCAAGGTACGCCGGATTGCCGCTTACAAGGAGAATTGCAGCGGTGATAACAAAAAACACCGCCGAACCACGCCACATTTTTCGTGGTTGCCTGAAGATATCGCTCACTAGTCCCGCGGCCGAGTCGGCCAGTGTGACTACTAACAGAGCGGGCAAGAAAACTGCCTTAGCCGGATTGAGCAGACTTACCCAATACGCGCCAACAATTCCCGCCGTGAGCCAAAGCTCGCCATAGGTTTTTCGTACTACGTTGTGTACCGAGGTGATCAAGTTTGCCCGGTACGACAAGGTGAAGATCAATCCGCCACCAAGGCTGAGCGCCGCAAATAGCCATCCCGGAAGTAGCGCGTAGTCCAACCACGCACATAAACCCGCGCCAATGTGCACCACTCGGCGGGTTATTTCGCTAGACAGCGAGAATTTCCGTTTTGCAATTTCTACAAGCGCAACAAAACCCAAGAACAGGGCGCTAAGGGCGCCGGCAATTAACCAAGTCTGTGGATTTGCTACTTCCATGGTTTTTCCCTGAGCGCAAATAGCGGTTGAAGCGTTTTCATTCGATTGCCAATTGAAAGCCGCGCGTCACGACCCAAACGCTTCAGAAGGAACAAACCCCAACTGCGCCACACCACGTGCCATAGCGAGACCGGAACAAAACCAAACTCGCGTTCCACGTAACGCAACATGTTGGTGTTGTAGGTGGCAAAAAGGAACGCCTCGTCATCGGTAATCGCTCTGTGGGCCAGTGCGTCAAACACAGGTTCATTACGATACTCCGGCTTCACGTAAGCCATGCCAAGTTCGCTGAGTCCGGGGGATAACCTCTCGGCAACTAGCCAGCCCGCCAATTCTTCATCGATGAAGGCCAACACCAACCGACCATCATTCAGTAGCTTGAGTAGTTTTTTGGGAGAACGCGGTGTGAGCTGGCCCGAGTTCACCGATACCGAGTGAACTTCGTCCAAGACCGCTTCTTTGAGGTTGGCCGACACCTGGCGAACAATGTCTATAGCCAAAGCAGCGCGCCAATCCCAAGCAAAACCGAAGCAGGCAACCAGAAGGCTAGAGCACCGGTTTTGCGAGTTCGAACCTTGGAAAGTTGGCCAAACGCCAGTACTACCAAGACCACGGCCATTGCCCAATCCGGAATCGGCCAAAACTTGTGAGCAAAAAATAGCAGCCCAGACGCAAGGGTTAAGTGTGGTGTGACCACGCCAAGGTAATAAAGTCGATCTCCCTCGGTCACGTAACCACTGATGTTGAACAGCACCAGGCGGAGAATTCCCAGAGCCAGAATCAGGAATCCAACAACGAACCCGAGCGCTCCCGGCAATAGCCAAAGCATGGTCAACAGTGCGGCAAATAAAGAGTAGTTGAAGGCGTCAATCATGCTGTCGAGTTGGCGGCCAAAGTCACTAACCACTCCAAGTTTTCGTGCCAAAAACCCATCCAACGAATCGAGTAAGAACGCGCAAATCTGGCTGGCAACAGCCAAGCGAAGGTTTCCGAAAATTAGGAATGCCGTTGCGGTCCAAGCGGCAAACAAACTGGCAAAGCTAACCAAACCGGGCCAACCAACTGTGGCGGCAATGAACCTAATTCTTTGCATTACTAATGCTTCCTGTGATTCCGTTGATTGTTACGGTTTGGCCGGTGGTCAGTTGGCTTGTTGCACCAACTGCAGCAACCACGGCCGGAATGCCAATCTCACGCGCAATGATGGCTGCGTGCGACAAAGCGTTTCCCTTCTCGGCAACGATACCCGCGGCTTGCGTGAACAAGAGTGTCCACCCCGGGTCAATGTGGTGGACCACCAAAATCTTGCCGCGAACGTCAAGCGTTGCATCAAACTCGGTGGCAACCACCACCTCGGCCGTGATCGTACCGGGAGCAACGCCAGTGCCTCTTAACCCTTGCCCGGGCGAACTAGGTTGCACTGCACTCAAGTGCTTTGCTGCAATGCGCCCCGCTCCATGCACTGCAAGATCCATGTTTGTTGATTGGAATGAGTTGAACACTGCCTTGCGAGCCGCAACAGTGTCCTTGGCGTTCATGCTCCAGGCATGCCCGTTCACCAGTTCGTCTACTTCTTGTTCGGTTAGCCAAAACACGTCACGTGTCTCAGCAATTACGTCTTCTGCTGCGAGCGACGAACCAATAGCGGTGAACGCATTGCGGGCTACATCAAAAAACTGGGCCCGATTGAACCTGAACCGTTCCCGCCAGTCAATGGCGCGGCGGGTTTGGTCACCCACATATC
>Ga0228702_1000230_pt1 | contig 47919 bp, 47 predicted proteins | sample McNCre217_Aug_MG_2_FD_178018 | JGI IMG/M metagenome (GOLD analysis project Ga0228702, IMG submission 178018) | Freshwater microbial communities from McNutts Creek, Athens, Georgia, United States - 20-17_Aug_MG | ecosystem: Environmental > Aquatic > Freshwater > Creek | place: USA: Georgia...
TCGCCAACGGCATGACCAAGCTCGGCTGGAAAGTGCCTATGGTCGGCAGCTGGACTTTGTCAATGGCCAACTTCATTGACAACGCAGGTCCTGGCGGTGAAGGCGCACGCATGCCTCAAACCTTCATTCAAGAGCCCAACACCATGAAGCGCAAAGCCTTCATCGACAGCTACTTGAAGACTTTCAAGCCAAAGAACAACCGCATCGACTCACCTGTGTCTGCCGCGCAAGGCTACGACTCGGTGTACTTGTTGGCTGCTGCCATCAAACAAGCGGGCACCACCGAAGGTCCTAAGGTGCGTGAAGCTTTGGAAAACCTGCAAGCCAAAGTCGAAGGCGTGGTGACGACGTATGACAAGCCATTCACACACGACGACCACGAAGCCATCACTGCCAACATCCCCGTGTTCGGCGAAGTCAAGGGCAGCAAAGTGGTGTACGCCTACGAAGAAGACCGCAAGAAAGGTTCGGACATCCGTACCAAGGCTGCCAAGCAGCCAGCTAAAAAGTAATTTTTAGCCATATCAGCACCGTACTTTTTGCGTGAGCAACCAAGTACGGTGCTTTTTTCTGTATTGAGCAATCAACAAGAAATAGAGCGCATTTATGGAAATTCTGTTGCAACTGATTTACAGCGGCATTGCGTTGGGCATGATTTACGCGGTCATCGCGTTTGGTTATCAGCTCACCTTTGCAACGTCTGATACTTTGAACTTTGGTCAAGGCGAAGCCTTGATGTTGGGTGCTTTGGTTGGTCTCACCTTGGTGGACGGCTTGGGCGTCAATTACTGGTTGGCCATTCCTGTGGTGGGCGCCTTTGGCCTGCTGCAAGGTGCTTTGGTGGAGCGCATTGGTGTGCGCCCTGCCATCAAAATCAAGAGCGAGTTTGGTTGGATCATGTCCACCATCGCCTTGGGCATCATCTTTAAAAACGTCGCCGAAAACGTCTGGGGTCGCGACGATTTGAAATTCCCATCCCCCTTGCCCGAAATGCCGATGAAGGTGTTGGGCGCGAACGTGTTGCCCATGGAGTTGCTGGTGATCGCTGGTGCTTTGGTGATGATGTTGGCGGTGGAGTTTTTCAACCGCAAAACGATTTACGGCAAAGCCGTGGTGGCCACGTTCAACGACCGCGATGCGGCGAAGTTGATGGGCATCAACACCGGCTTGGTCATCACGTTCTCGTATGCCTTGTCGTCACTCACCGCATCATTTGCGGGTGTGTTGATTGCGCCGCTCACTTTGACGGGCGCGACGATGGGCGCGGTGTTGGGCCTCAAGGCGTTTGCGGTGGCCATCATTGGTGGCTTGACCAGCGGCATGGGCATCATCGTGGGCGGCATCATTTTGGGTGTGGCCGAAACAACGACAGGTTTTTACATTTCCACTGGCTACAAAGATGTGCCGGGCTTGGTCTTGTTGCTCTTGGTCTTGGCAGTCAAGCCTGCTGGACTGTTTGGTAAATCTGCGATCAAGAAGGTCTAAACATGAATCGCAAATATCTACTCGCATCCATCGTGGGTTTTGTGCTGCTGGCCCTCGTGCCGGTGTTCACGCACAACCCGTATTACATCCACTTGGTCGAAACCATCATGATCTACGCGATCTTGTTGTTTGGTTTGGACATCGTGGTGGGCTACACCGGTCAAGTGTCTTTGGGCCACGCTGGTTTGTTTGGCATTGGTGCCTACACCGCAGGTGTGCTCTTCATGAAACTCGGCGCGCCGTTTTGGGTCATCGTGCCCGCCAGCATCGCCGTGACCGCCGTGTTCGGCGCGTTGTTGGCACTGCCTGCGCTGCGCGTGTCTGGTCCTTACTTGGCGATGGTGACCATGGCTTTTGGCACCATCATCCAAATCTTGATCAACGAAATGACCTTCCTCACCGAAGGCCCCATGGGCATCAAGATTCCCAAGCCCACCGTGGCTGGCTACAAGTTTGATGAGCAATCGTTTTACTGGGTGGTCACCGCCTTGCTGGCTTTGTCGTTGCTGGTGGTGCACCGCGTGTTGCGCTCGCAACTGGGCCGTGCATTTGAAGCTTTGCGCGGCAGCCCTGTGGCGTCTGACTGTATGGGTGTGTCGGTCTACAAGTACAAGGTGTATGCCTTCGTCATCAGCGCTGGTTTTGCTGGCTTGGCCGGTTGCTTGTATGCCTATTCTGAGCAATACATTTCACCCAACACCTACAACAACGAACTCACGGTGATGTTCTTGCTGGCCGTCATCATGGGCGGTCGCAAAACACGCATTGGCTCGATGTTGGGTGCCACCATCATCGTGTTGCTGCCTAAGTTGCTGGATGACTTGGAAATGTTCCGCATGGTCGCCAGCGTGTTGGCTGTGGCCATGTTGATCGGCGCCATCATTGGCGTGGCTCGCAAAATCACCACACCCCAAACCATGGCGGTGCCTGTGGTCGGCACGGCAGCATTGGCGGCATTTGCCTTCTGGCTCGACAGCATCACCGATTGGCGTTTGTCCATCTTCGGTTTGATGATCTTGTTCGTGGTGTATTACCTCCAAGACGGCATCGTGGGCTTTGTGCGCAGCTTGTGGGCGCATCGCAAGCACGCCTCGGTCAAGCATGTGGACCACGCCACCTCGAGCGGCGACCCCATCATTCGCGCAGCCAAGCATGGCGGCGAAGACTTGTTGGTGGCCAAGCAAGTGCTCATGCAGTTTGGTGGCTTGAAGGCGATCAACCAAGTGGACCTGCGCATCAAACGCGGCACCATCCACGGCTTGATTGGTCCCAACGGTTCGGGCAAGAGCACGATGATGAACGTGCTCACCGGCATCTATGTGCCGACCGCTGGCAGCATTGAGTTTGAGGGCGCATCGGTGGTGGGCCGCACGTCGTCAGACATCGCGTTGTCTGGCATTGCGCGTACTTTCCAAAACGTGCAGTTGTTTGGCGAGATGACCGCCTTGCAAAACGTGTTGGTCGGTTTGCACCACACCTTCCACAGCAATTTTGCGGATGTGGCGTTCAACTCCTCACGTTACGTGGGTGAAGACACCGCAGCCAATGAGCGCGCCATGGGCTTGCTCAACTTTGTGGGCTTGTCGGAACTGGCCGACGAACAAGCTCGTAACTTGCCCTACGGCAAGCAACGCTTGCTCGAAATCGCCCGCGCTTTGGCGCTCGACCCGCAGCTCTTGCTGTTGGACGAGCCTGCTGCCGGTTTGACCGCACCTGACATCAAAGAGCTGATTCAAATCATCCGCAAGATCCGCGACCACGGCATCACCGTGATCTTGATCGAGCACCACATGGACGTGGTGATGGGGGTGTGCGACACCGTCTCGGTCCTCGACTTCGGTCAAAAGATTGCCGAAGGTTTGCCCGCAGAAGTTCAGGCCAACGAGAAGGTGATTGAAGCCTATCTCGGCGGTACAGCGGCTTAAGTGCACACGGAGAATTAGAGATGTTGACGATTAAAAACCTCGAAGCCGGCTACGGCAAAGTCCACGTGCTGCACGGCATTTCGCTCGAAGTGCCCAAAGGCAAAGTGGTCACCTTGATTGGCTCTAACGGCGCTGGCAAAACCACCACCATGCGCGCCGTCAGCGGCATGATCGCACCTACTGCGGGTGAGATCACGCTCAATGGCGAGCGCATTGATGGCATGGAGTCTTTCTCCATCGCCAAGCGTGGTTTGGCCCACTCGCCCGAAGGCCGCCGTGTGTTTGCCACCATGACGGTGACCGACAACCTCACCTTGGGTGCCTTCCCTCGCTTGACCGGTAGTCGCCCCAAAGGCGATGTGCCCGGCGACTTGGACCGTGCGATGGATTTGTTCCCCCGCCTCAAAGAGCGCCGCAACCAACTGGCTGGCACCTTGTCGGGTGGTGAGCAACAAATGCTGGCCATGGCCCGCGCGGTGATGCTCAACCCCGAAGTGGTGTTGCTCGACGAGCCCTCCATGGGCTTGGCGCCTATCTTGGTGGAAGAAGTTTTCAAGATCATTGAAAACCTTAAGAGCCAAGGCGTGACCATGTTGCTGGTGGAGCAGTTCGCTGCTGCCGCTCTGAACGTGGCCGACTACGGCTACGTGATGGAAAACGGCCGCATCTCGGTGCACGGCGAAGCCAGCAAACTCAAGAACGACCCCGCGGTGAAAGCTGCGTATTTGGGCGGAGGCCACTAAGCCTAGATCCTAGGGGTTTCCTCTGCAAGGGGCGCAAAACGTGGGTTCAGTCTCTATACTGCCTACGTTTTCGCGCCCTTTGTGCTTTTTTTGACCGCTTTTTGTCGGTTGTTTTTGGTTCCATTTCATGTCTGCTCACTCATCTTCCCAAGTTCACCCCGCCGATGGTTATGCGGGTGACATCACCCCAGAAACAGCCAATGCGTGGATGCAGTCGGGTGAGGCGGTAATGATCGACGTGCGCAGCGAAGCTGAGCTGGCTTGGGTTGGTTTTGTCCCCGGTGCGGTCTCCGTGCCGTGGAAACAGTGGCCAGGCATGGCCATGAATCCCGCGTTTGATGCAGACATCAAAGCAGCTGCCCATGGCAAAAAAGTAGTGCTGCTGTGCCGCAGCGGCGTGCGCTCCATTGCCGCTGCCAAACGCGCCACAGAGTTGGGCCTAGAGGCCTACAACATCCTCGAAGGCTTCGAGGGCGATGCCAATGTCGACGGCCATCGCGGTACCCAAGGCGGCTGGCGCATGCGTGGCCTGCCTTGGCGTCAAAACTGATTGCACGCCGTATGACATTCCTAGCACTCGATGTGGGCAACACGCGCCTTAAATGGGGCTTGTACGACAGCCCCGCGCCCGGCGCTACGTTGCTGGGCAGCGGCGCGGTGTTTTTAGAAAATATCGACCGCTTGGCCGACGAAGACTGGCGCGACTTGCCAGAGCCCACCCATATGCTGGGCTGCATCGTGGCCGGTGAAGCCATTCGCCGCCGCGTGGAAGAGCAAATGGAGTTGTGGGACATCACCCCACACTGGGCGGTGTCATCTGCCGCCGAAGCGGGCATGACCAATGGCTACGACCACCCCACGCGCTTAGGCGCAGACCGATGGGTTGCCATGATCGGCGCACATGCGCGCATGTTGCAACAAGTCAATGGCGCAGCAACGAAACCGATGGTGGTCGTCATGGTCGGCACGGCGGTGACGGTGGAAGCGATTGATGCCAATGGCAAATTTCTAGGCGGCCTCATCTTGCCCGGCCACGGCATCATGCTGCGCGCCCTCGAATCAGGCACTGCGGGCCTGCGTGTACCCACGGGCGAGGTGTGTGAATTCCCCACCAACACCAGCGACGCACTCACCAGTGGCGGCACCTACGCCATAGCAGGCGCGGTCGAGCGCATGGTGCAACACGTGCGCCAACACTGCGGCGCAGAGCCCGCTTGCTACATGACCGGTGGCGCAGGCTGGAAGATGGCGCCCAGCATGTCGGTGGAGTTTGAGTTGGTGGATTCGCTCATCTTTGATGGCTTATTGGAAATTGCCAAACAACGTTTGGACCATCCATCTCCAGTCTGGCCTTCGCGCACACTGTTTTAAAGCAACGGCTAGACTCGAGCCATGAAAGTCATCGATTCCCTCGTCACGCAAGCCCCCAGCATCGCGGCCATTCGCCGAGACATTCATGCCCACCCCGAGCTGTGCTTCGAAGAAATTCGCACAGCCGATTTGGTGGCACAAAAGCTGACCGAGTGGGGCATTCCCATTCATCGCGGTATGGGCAAAACGGGCGTGGTGGGTATTGTGAAATGCGGCACGAGCGACCGCGCGATCGGTTTGCGTGCCGACATGGACGCTTTGCCCATGCAAGAGTTCAACCAATTCGCCCACGCCAGCCAACACGCGGGCAAGATGCACGCCTGTGGCCACGATGGTCATGTGGCCATGCTCTTGGCGGCTGCGCAATATTTGTCCAAGCACCAAGACTTTGATGGCACGGTGTACTTCATCTTTCAACCCGCCGAAGAGGGCGGTGGTGGCGCACGCGAAATGATTCGCGACGGCTTGTTCGACAAGTTCCCCATGCAAGCCGTGTACGGCATGCACAACTGGCCGGGCCTGAAAGAAGGGCAGTTCGCGTTGAGCGCGGGGCCAGTGATGGCGTCGAGCAACGAATTTAAAATCACCATCCACGGCAAAGGCTGCCACGCCGCGCTGCCGCACAACGGCATCGATCCTGTGGTGATCGCTTGCCAAATGGTGCAAGCGTTTCAAACCATCGTCAGTCGCAACAAAAAGCCAGTCGATGCAGGCGTGATTTCGGTCACCATGATCAACGCAGGCGAAGCCACCAACGTGGTGCCCGACCACTGCGAGCTACAAGGCACGGTGCGCACCTTCAGCGTGGAAGTGCTCGACATGATTGAGCAGCGCATGCGTGATGTGGCTGCGCATACCAGTGCCGCCTTTGGTGCCACCTGCACCTTTGAGTTTGAACGTAACTACCCGCCGACCATCAACCATCCCGCTGAAGCCGAATTTGCGCGTGAGGTGATGGCTGACATCGTGGGTGCCAACAATGTGGTGGCCCAAGAACCTACGATGGGCGCAGAAGACTTCTCGTACATGCTGCAAGCCAAACCAGGCGCTTACTGTTTTATCGGCAATGGCGATGGCACACACCGAGAAATGGGCCACGGCGAAGGCCCATGTACCCTGCACAACCCCAACTACGACTTCAATGACTCGCTCATCCCTTTGGGGGCAACCTATTGGGTCAAGTTGGTGGAAGCCGCTCTGCGTTAATACGCGGAAAGCAGCGCGTTCAAGAGTTCTTTGTGCTCGGCTGTTGCGTAAGGCAGCAACAAACTCAACACACTCTTCGCTCCGCGCAGCAGCGAAGCTTGCGCACTTTCTGGCTCTAGCGCATGGCGCGGGTCGCGCACATATTCGTAGCTCAGCCACCAAGTCAGCATGACCACCATGTGTGTGGCGGTGGCCTCGCGCTCAGAAACAGTGATGTGCAAGGCGCCGTCGTGTTCTAGGCTGTCGAGCAGCGTGCGAAAGGCCGTGGTTTTTTGGAGCAACGCATCTTTGACATGCGTTTCTAGTCTGCGGTTGCGACTGAGCAAGTCGTTCAAATCACGGTACAAAAAGCGGTATTGCCACACCAGCTCGAAGAGTGTGTGCATGAAAAACCAAGCGTCTTCCACGTCACGCACATCGGGCGCAGCGTTGAGAAGTTCGCTTAAACCTGTTTCGTAACGACCAAACAAGGCGTTGACCAGCTCATCTTTGGCGGGGTAGTGGTAGTACAGGTTGCCTGGGCTGATGTTGAGCTCACTCGAAATCAACGTGGTTGACACGTTGGGCTCGCCAAAGCGATTGAAGAGGTCGAGCGTGACCTCCAAAATTCGTTCGGCGGTGCGACGGGGCGCTTTTTTTGCCATGGTGTTAATTCAACTCGGTCACCGTTTGCGGAACGTTATTTCTTCGCTGCTTTTTTTGCAGGCGTTTTCTTGGCCGCGGTTTTAGCAGCAGGCTTGGTGGCTGTTGCTTTTGTGGTTTTGGCTTTTGCTGTTCCGAGCTGTGCTTCGAGGGCTGCAACGCGTGCATGCAGCGCTTTCATTTCGGTAGCAGATGGCAAACCCAAGCTGTGCAGTGCTTTCGCGACACGTTCTTCAAAAATGCCTTCTAGCTTTCCCCATTGGCCAGTGGCACGCTCGCTCAGACTGTGTGCAGCTTGCGTGGCTTTTTGTGTGGCCTCGGCCAGTTTTTCTTCGGCGGTGCTGTGTGCTTTGCGTTGCATGGTGATGCCGTCGCTCACCAGCTTTTCAAACGCCTTGGTGCCGTCTTGTTGTGCCTTTGCAAATGCCCCCAAACCGGCCAACCAAATCTGTTGGGCTTGCTCTTTCACGTTGTCAGACATGGCGGCAGGGTCAAATGGGTTTTTGGTAGACATGTGGACACACTTTCAAAAAACGTAAAACAGCACTTTAACGCCGCGTGCGGCGAAACATCAGACGAAGTTTAGTTAGACTTCTTTCACAATGAGTAGCGAAAAACCCGAGACATCCCACCAAGCTTGGTACGTGGTTCACACCAAGCCCCGCCAAGAAGCCCGCGCCCTTGAGAATCTGCAGAACCAAGGCTTTAACTGCTTTTTGCCCACCATGCAGGTGCAAAAGCTACGCAATCAAAAAGTCCAGACTGTCACCGAGCCCATGTTCAGCCGCTATTTGTTCATCCAGCTCGATGACCAAACGCAAAACTGGGGTCCCATCCGTTCGACCTTGGGTGTGAGTAAGTTGGTCAGTTTTGGCCCGCAGCCGGCCAAAGTGCCGCCGGAATTCATTGCTTTTTTTAAAGAAGCGCCTGTGGAGACTATTGAACGCATGTTCGCACCGGGCGACGCGGTGCAAGTGGCCAGTGGCCCGCTCAAAGGATTAGAAGGCCAGTACTTAGCCCACGACGGCGAAACCCGCGCCTTTGTGTTGGTCGACCTGCTAGGTCAGCCACAAAAGCTGCGTATGGCGGTTGAGAGCTTGCGGGTTACCTAACTTCAGGCAGCGATAATTCTCAAATGCATCAAGTAGTTCCAGTCATTCTTTGCGGCGGCTCGGGTACGCGTTTGTGGCCTTTGTCGCGAGCCGGTTTCCCCAAGCAGTTTTTGGTTTTGTCTGGTACGACCAGTTTGTTTCAGCAAGCGGTCGAGCGCGTCAACCAGTTGGGTGCGGCAGACATCACGGTGGGCAACACCTTGGTGGTGACCAATGAAGAGCACCGTTTTTTGTCGCTGGAGCAATTGCGGGAACTGCCGCATGTCAACGCCATCTTGTTGCTAGAGCCTGCTGGCCGCAACACCGCTCCCGCGCTTACCTTGGCAGCCTTGCAAGCTACTGAGGATGGCAAAGATCCAATTTTGGTGGTCACCCCAGCCGACCAAACCGTGCAAAACCCCGCAGCGTTTCAGCGTGCTTTGCAACAAAGCATCCGCGCTGCCGCAGAGGGCGGCATCGTCATCTTGGGCGTCACGCCTGACAAGCCCGAAACCGGTTACGGTTACATCCAGCAGTCTGGCTCCGCCGGCGCGCATGGCGAATACACCGTGGCCCAATTTGCCGAAAAGCCCAACCTAGAAGTGGCCAAGGCCTACCTCGCAGATGGCGAACACACATGGAACAGTGGCATGTTCGTGTTGCGTGCCAGCACATGGCTCAAGGCTTTGCAGCATTTCCGTCCCGACATCGCCACAGCCACACAAGCCGCGTGGCAAGGCAAGGCCACAGACGCTTCGTTTGTGCGCCCCAACAAGCAAGCCTTCATGCAACTGCCCTCTGAGTCCATCGACTACGCGGTGATGGAAAAATGCCCCGGCTCAAGGCACCCTATCCACATGGTGCCGTTAGACGCAGGCTGGAACGATCTTGGCGCGTGGGATGCCGTGTGGCAGGTCAACCAAGACGGCCACCAAGACTCACAAGGCAACGTGGTGCAGGGCGATGCCTTATTGGCTGACACGTCTAACACGTTCATTCACGCTAGCAGTCGCCTAGTGGGCACCGTGGGTGTGAGTAACCTCATCGTGGTTGAAACGCCAGATGCCTTGCTGGTAGCCGACCGCAGCCAAAGCCAGAACGTCAAAAAACTCGTGCAGCAACTCGAGGCCAGCAAACGCGAAGAGCTAAGCCTGCACCGCAAAGTGCACCGCCCATGGGGCTGGTACGACAGCATCGATGAAGCAGAACGCTTCAAAGTCAAGCGCATCCAAGTCAAGCCAGGTGCCAGCCTGAGTTTGCAAAAACACCACCATCGTGCGGAGCATTGGATTGTGGTCAAAGGCACAGCCCAAGTAACGTGTGGTGACAAGGTCACGCTCGTCACCGAAAATCAGTCTACTTATATTCCATTAGGTGAAGTTCACCGTTTGTCGAATCCCGGCAACATACCGTTAGAGATCGTTGAAGTTCAATCTGGTAGTTACTTAGGGGAAGACGACATCGTTCGTTTTGAAGATACCTATGGGCGCAGTTAACGTGATAGAGAAAATCTACGTCGCAGGCCACCGTGGCATGGTCGGATCGGCCATCGTGCGCCAGTTGCTGGCGCAGGGTGTGGTGCAAAGCCAAATCGTCACGCGTACCCATGCGGAGTTAGACCTGACCAGCCAAGCCGCAGTCCAAGCGTTTTTCGCTGCCGAAAAACCCACGCAGGTGTACTTGGCTGCAGCCAAAGTCGGTGGCATTCATGCCAACAACGCCTACCCCGCCGACTTCATCTACGAAAACCTCATGGTGCAGGCCAACGTCATTGATGCGGCATTTAAAAACGGCGTGCAAAAGTTGTTGTTCTTGGGCTCTAGCTGCATCTACCCCCGCTTGGCCGCACAGCCCATGCGCGAAGACGCATTACTCACCGGCACGCTAGAGCCAACGAATGAGCCCTACGCCATTGCCAAAATTGCCGGCATCAAGCTCTGCGAAAGCTACAACCGCCAACACGGCGCAAGCCACGGGATCGACTACCGCAGCGTCATGCCCACCAACCTCTATGGCCCCGGCGACAACTACCACCCCGATAACAGCCACGTCATTCCCGCGCTCATTCGCCGTTTTCATGAGGCCAAGCGGGCCAACGCGCCTACCGTAGCCATTTGGGGTACCGGCACACCGCGCCGCGAGTTTTTGTATGTGGACGATATGGCAGCAGCCAGCGTGCACGTCATGCAGCTGCCCAAAGCCACGTATGACCAGCACACCAGCCTCATGCAAAGCCACATCAACGTGGGCAGCGGCTCAGACGTGACCATTGCCGAAGTGGCGCAAACCATTGCCCAAACCGTGGGCTACACCGGCCAAATTGAATTTGACACCTCCAAGCCCGACGGCGCACCACGCAAGTGGATGGACAGCTCGCGCCTCAACGCGCTAGGCTGGCAAGCCAAGGTTGATTTACACCATGGCCTCGCCGCCGCTTACCAAGACTTTGTGAGCAAACTATGACCCAACCAAAACAACAAAAAGTGGCCCTCATCACGGGTATCACCGGCCAAGACGGTTCGTACCTTGCCGAGTTTTTGCTGGAAAAGGGGTACATCGTTCATGGCATCAAACGTCGCTCCAGCTCGTTTAACACGCAGCGTGTGGACCACATTTACCAAGATCCGCATGTCGAGCACGCCAATTTCAAGCTGCACTACGGCGACCTGAGCGACACCAGCAACCTCATACGCATCGTGCAAGAAACGCAGCCCGACGAAATCTACAACCTCGGCGCCCAAAGCCATGTGGCTGTGAGCTTTGAAAGTCCTGAATACACTGCCGACGTCGACGGCATTGGCACCCTGCGCTTGCTCGAGGCCATTCGCATCTTGGGCTTGGAGAAGAAAACCCGCTTCTACCAAGCCAGCACATCCGAGCTGTATGGTTTGGTGCAAGAAATTCCGCAAAAAGAAACCACGCCCTTTTACCCACGCAGCCCCTACGCCGTGGCGAAAATGTATGCGTACTGGATCGTCGTCAACTACCGCGAAGCCTATGGCATGTACGCCTGCAACGGCATCTTGTTTAACCACGAAAGCCCACGTCGTGGTGAAACCTTTGTTACCCGCAAAATCACCCGTGGCTTGGCCAACATTGCCCAAGGCCTAGAGCAATGCCTGTACATGGGTAACCTAGACGCCCTGCGCGACTGGGGGCACTCTAAAGACTATGTGCGCATGCAATGGCTGATGTTGCAGCAAGACAAAGCAGAAGATTTTGTGGTGGCCTCCGGTGTGCAGTACAGCGTGCGTCAGTTCATCCAATGGAGCGCCGAAGAGTTGGGCGTCACCCTCAAATTTGAAGGCCAAGGCGTCAACGAAACCGCCACCGTTGCTGCTATGGCGGGCGACAAAGCCCCAGGCCTCAAGGTGGGTGATGTGATCGTCAAAATCGACCCTCGCTACTTCCGCCCCACCGAGGTGGAGACTTTGCTCGGCGACCCCTCCAAAGCCAAAACCAAGCTGGGCTGGACACCCGAAATCACCGTGCAGCAAATGTGCGCCGAAATGGTGGCCGCCGACTTGGAAGAAGCCAAAAAACACGCCATCTTGAAAAAGCATGGTTATCGGCCTAGCGTAAGCGTTGAGTAATCTGCGAGCTATCTTTTGCCATGGGCGCATGCGCTAATGTTGCCGCGGCTCATTTCGAGCAAAACGAAAATTAGCACAAAACAAATATGAGGAGGGAATCATGTCAATCTCAGCAGATAATTATTCGGTTGCTATTGAGCGACGTGCGGTAGCGTGGCCGCGATAATTTCAGTGTGTTTTGTCTGTGATCAACCAAATCCGATCAAAAGTACCTCGTCATGTGGCCATCATCATGGACGGCAACGGGCGCTGGGCCCAGAGGCGTCACATGCCTCGCACGGTCGGGCACGCCAAGGGCGCCGCAGGTGTCAGGAGCTTGGTGGAGCTATCGGCCAAGAGGGGCGTCGAGTGCCTGACCTTGTTTGCCTTCAGCACCGAGAACTGGCAGCGTCCTGCTGAAGAAGTGTCCACACTGATGGGGTTGTTTGTTCAGTACCTAGAAAAAGAGATGAAAGACCTTGCCGCAGCTGGGGTGCGACTGAAGGTCATCGGCGACGTCGCAGGCTTTGCGCCAGAGTTGCACCAGCGAATCAAGGCCGCAGAGGATGCTACTTCCGCCAACCGCCTCATCACGATGTGCGTGGCTGCCAACTATGGTGGGAGGTGGGACGTGGTGCAGGCTGTCAAGAAGTGGCAGGCGGCAAACCCCAGCCTCCCCCTTGAAGAGTTAAATGAAGACGGCCTCGCGGAGTCGCTCAGTACATCAGGTGTGCCAGATGTGGACCTTTTGATTCGTACGGGTGGGGAGCAAAGAATCAGTAATTTCTTGCTTTGGCAGAGTGCCTACGCTGAGCTGTACTTCACGGATGCGCTCTGGCCAGACTTTGATGACAAAGAGTTTGACAAGGCTTTGGCGTGGTACGCGCAGCGAACTCGACGTTTTGGACAAACTACAGAGCAGGTCGATGGCCTCATCAAGGTGTAATTGTTTTGTTAAAGATGAAGATTGCAGTAGTTGGGACCGGTTCGTTGGACTGTCAAATGCGCTACTACTGGCGCAGCATAACGAGGTCGTTGCGCTCGATATTGACAGTGGCCGCGTATTTTGTTGCAGAAGAGATTATGCGCCGCAACCCCAAAGTTGTCGGGATGTATCGCCTGGTTATGAAGGCGGGATCCGATAACTTTAGGGCGTCCTCAATACAGGGGATCATGAAGCGAATTAAGGCTAGGGGCGTACAGGTGGTCGTCTACGAACCGGCGTTAAAGGTTAACGAGTTTTTTCGATCCCGAGTTGAAAGCGACTTACTATCATTTAAGCGTGACTGCCATGTGATCATCGCCAACAGGCGAGTGGCTGCTCTGGATGATGTGGCCGACAAGGTCTATACCAGAGACCTCTTTGGTTGCGACTAAAGGAATAGCGTTCTACCCAGTTGTTGAGGATGCGCTAAGTCAGGCGCCTATGCATATAAAAATTTAATCATGAAGAAAATATTGATCACTGGAGCCGATGGCTTCATCGGCTCACATTTAACAGAAGCGCTCATCCGTCAGGGATACGATGTGCGAGCATTTGTTCTTTACAACTCTTTTGGTTCGTGGGGTTGGCTCGATAGCGCGCCAGATGAGATCAAAGCATCAATTGATGTCTTTGCGGGTGACATTCGAGATCCCAATGGCGTACGTGCAGCAATGGCTGGGTGTGATGCTGTATTGCACTTGGCGGCGCTAATTGCTATTCCTTACTCCTATCACTCTCCAGATACCTATATAGATACCAACGTCAAAGGGACGCTAAACATCCTGCAGGCAGCTAAAGACCTCGGGGTTTCTCGTGTCATCCATACCTCGACTAGCGAAGTGTATGGAACCGCTCGTTTTGTTCCCATTACAGAAGATCACCCATTGCAAGGGCAGTCGCCATATTCCGCTTCAAAAATTGGTGCCGATCAACTCGCCTATTCATTTTTTGCATCTTTCGACTTACCTGTAGTCATTGCTCGGCCATTTAATACTTATGGCCCACGTCAATCGGCAAGGGCGGTAATTCCTACCATCATGACGCAAATTGCTAATGGTTCACGTCATCTTAAATTGGGATCAATTCACCCAACTCGCGACTTCAATTTTGTATCCGACACGGTTAGTGCTTTTATCGCAGCACTCAAGAGCACGCAAGGGTTAGGTGAGGTCGTTAACTTTGGCTCGAACTTTGAAATTTCAATTGGTGACACGGTTAAAGCAATTGCGGAAGTCATGGGCGCTGAAGTCGAGATTGAAACAGATGAAATTAGGTTGAGGCCTGAGAAGAGCGAGGTTGAGCGGCTTTGGGCTGACAATAAAAAAGCATTTGAACTCTTTGGCTGGAGTCCATCTTACGGAGGTAAGGATGGATTCCATCGGGGCTTAATGGAAACTGCGAAATGGTTCACCGACCCATCAAACCTTGCGCGTTACAAAGCAGGCCTTTACAACATTTGACAGCTTTACTGAAAGTCGTATCGTGAGAACTTTGATCATTGCAGAAGCCGGAGTCAACCATAACGGTGACATAGAAATGGCCAAGGCGCTCATAGATGCAGCTGCGGATGCTGGTGCAGATATTGTTAAGTTTCAGACGTTTGTCGCCGAGCGATTGGTTACTGGTGTAGCCCGAAAGGCAGACTATCAAGTCACTAACACGGGATCTAGTGAGTCTCAATATCAAATGCTTAAGCGTTTGGAGTTGACTAGTCAAATGCACGATGAGCTAATCGAGCATTCAGCACGTCGAGGCATTGAGTTCTTTTCTACAGCATTTGATTTACAAAGTCTTGATTACCTAATGAGCTTAGGTATGAAGCGGATAAAAATCCCTTCCGGCGAAATTACAAATTTACCTTATTTGCGCCGAATCGGTGGTTTTACAAAACAAGTCATTCTTTCTACAGGGATGTCAAACTTGGGCGACATAGAGGCTGCACTCGACGTACTGGGGCAGGCAGGTACACCTCGCAGCCAAATTGTGGTGTTGCATTGCAACACCGAATACCCTGCGCCAATGAATGAAGTCAATCTAAAGGCCATGCAGTCAATTGCTCAGGCCTTTGGTGTTCAGGTCGGGTTCTCTGACCATACTGAAGGCATTGAAATTGCAATTGCAGCAGTAGCCCTTGGTGCGTGCGTTATTGAAAAACACCTAACGCTTGACTGCAGCCTTTCTGGTCCGGATCATCGCGCAAGCATTGAACCAAAAGATTTTGCAAATATGATTCGGTCGATCCGCAATATTGAATTAGCTATGGGAGATGGCGTGAAGCGGCCTACTCTCAGTGAGAAAAGAAATAAACCGATAGCTCGGAAATCGCTAGTTGCTTGTAAAGTCATACGAGCAGGCGAAAAATTCACATCTGACAACATTACGGCTAAACGCCCAGGCTCAGGAATTTCACCAATGAGCTGGGATGATGTAATTGGCAGACAAGCTGTACGGGATTTTCAACCAGATGAGTTGATCGTTCTTTAATGAAGCTCTCAATTCATCAGCCAAGTTACTTTCCTTGGCTTGGCTTATTGCACAAAATTGCTAAGAGTGATGTGTATATGGTGATGGATGATGTGCAGCTATCAGATAGCGCTTATCAAAATAGAAATATATTTTTAACATCAAGTGGAAAAGTCAAATACCTAACTATTTCAGTAGATAGGAAAGGATATTTAAATAAAAAATTTCGCGACTTGTTAATTGCAGATGATGGGTGGCGGCAGCAACATCGCAATTTCATTTTAAATAACTATCGAAAACATCCAGGGTTTTCTGAGGTTATGCCTAAGCTTGATCCTTTTTTTGAATCTGAGTATGAGACATTATGTGAGGCTGTGGTTGCTTCAATGAGGCTCACTATGAGTATGTTTGATATAAACACCCAGGTGATACTTCAAAGCCAAATGGAATACGACGAAAAGTCACGTAAAGGCGATTTGGTAATTGATCTAATTAAAGCCTCAGGGGCTGATATTTATTTGTCAGGACGTGGAGCGCGCGAGTATTTAGATGAGGCAAAATTTAATCAAAGCATGAGGCTTGAATATGATATTTTTAATCATCCCGTTTACGAACAAAAAGGCGCATCTGACTTCGTTTTGGGGTTGTCTAGCTTAGATGCATTATTTAATTTGGGAATTGCAGGTGCGAAAAATCTTCTGAAAATGGATACTGCTTCGTGATTAGACATTCATCAAGTCATGTAATAGCAAATGACTTCAGTTACATAAGCCAGCTCGCTGAAAAAAACTTTGTCGGTCGAGGTGAATTATGCGATAAATTTTCTTCAGAACTTGCGCATCGTTTTCGGCGATCCAAATGCTTACTAACAAGAAGTGGTGCTACATCTATTGAAATCGGTTTACATGTATTACGAATGCGTGAGCCTGGTGCTAATGAAGTTGTACTGAGTGGTTATATTTGCCCAACTGTTGTGAGCGCAGTTGTGCGTGAGGGATTAAAACCTATTTTTGTAGACGTCCAGAAGCACAGTATGAACATAGATTCTGTAGCAGCTGGACGTGTTGTTAGTAAAAAAACTCTAGCACTGGTCATGACGCATATCGGAGGCTGTAGCGATCCGATTGATGATCTTTTGTCATTAAATATTCCGCTTATATCTGATTGTGCACAAGCGTTGGGAGCGACTTGGCGGGGTAAGGAACTTACTGCGTATGGAGATTTTTCAATTACGTCTTTTGGGCCGACAAAGTTCATGACTGCTGGCAGTGGTGGTGCACTATTCGCAGATAAAGATTTTTTTTATTGTGCACAGCGCCATTCGCAACAAGAGCTCGAAGTCTCAGATTACGAATCATCTGGATTTACTGCAACGCATGGGCAAAGTTTCTCTGATTTAGCAGCTGGATTAGGGTTGTCTCAATTAGAGCGGTTTAATCTAATGCTAGAAAGGCGAAGGTACATAGCAAATAGATATACAGCCATACTTGAATCTTGTCCCGATATTCAAATGCCAGTATGTTGTGATGAGGGTGTGTCAAATAATTATCGCTATTATTTTTTTTCTTCGTCGGCAACTGGTTGGATAAGGCATCTACAGAAACACAATATTGATGCTAGATCGTCATTCTCCCACTGCATGGCAGATTATTTCCCAAATATATCTGACATGCCTAATCTTAAGAAAAATGTAACTCAACTAATTTCATTGCCGATTCACATGGCATTAACAAATATAGATGTTGCACATATTGAAGATGCAATTGAGCAGGGCTTTTCTTCGGGGTTGCAATGAGAAAAATATTAGCAATTACAGGTATACGATCCGACTACGATTTAATGAGTAGTCTTTATCGCATGTTGAATAAAGAGCCTGGTGTGGATTTTCAGCTGCTTGTGGGAGGGGCCCATATGTCACAGACATATGGGCATTCTATTGACCTTATAAGGGCGGATGGAATTAAAACGTTACTTTGCGTTGAAAGTTTGATTGATGGCGATAGTGCGGCAGCAAGATTAAAAACTGCAAGCATCATGCTCCAAGGAGTCATTGACTCAGTGGCCAACTGGCGTCCAGACCTTATTATTTATGCGGGAGATCGCGAGGAGGTATGGATCGGGGCCTTGCTCGGTGCCTACTTGGAGGTTCCGACCGTGCATTTCTATGGAGGAGATCACACAATAACTGGTCATGTTGATAACCCCGTAAGGCATGCTGTTTCTAAACTTTCTACTGCTCATTTTGTAGCCACCTTGGAGCATAAGGAGCGGCTGTTAGCAATGGGCGAAGATTCGAAACGTATTTTTGTAACGGGGAGTTTGGCGCTAGACAACTTTGTTGAAAAAGAGCAATTGCCAATATCGATATTGAATAAGCGTTTGAAAGTAGACTTGCCAGATACTGGCTATGCAATTGCATTATTCCATCCTGATCCATCTGAGAAGTCAGTAGCAGGTCAATATATGTTAAATATTATTGAGGCAACAATTAATTCAGGAGTATTTGTTTGCATTGGCTACCCAAACAGCGACCCCGCGAGTAGAGATGTCATAAATGTAATTGAAAATTTCCGTGGGAATGATCGTGTGCATATATATAAAAATTTAACGCGGGATGATTTTATAGGCTTATATAAAGGCGCACGTTTTATTATTGGAAATTCTTCATCTGGCATTATGGAGGCGGCTTCTATACCAATTCCAGTAATAAATGTAGGCTTGCGTCAAAGAGGGCGACGTGCTGGAAAAAATGTAATCTTTTCTGATGGGGATATAAGCTCAATTCAAAGCGCAATCGACAATGTACAAAGTAAAAAATTTCGCGACTCACTCCTCGACCTTGTAAATCCGTATGGTGATGGAAAAAGCGCAAATCGAGCACTGAAAATACTACTAGACGAAGATTTTAAACTTAATCGTTTAAAAGTTGAAGATCCACTAGTAATCAAGTAAAAATAAAGGATGATGAAATGAGTGAAAAACACAAAAATTCATTAGAAGTAAATTCTAAAGTATGGCGGGACTTATACGCACAAGGTAAGAATGATCTTAGATATCCAAATGATGTATTTGTTCGATGCACTTACCGCTATTTGGACGAAAAAGTACGTAAAGTATTAGACTACGGCTGTGGAACTGGTGCTAATCTTGTTCATCTGGCGCAACGTGGAATGCAAATGGCTGGCTTTGAGATTTCGGAGCATGCCCTGAACATAACTGGAAATCGTTTAAACAGCCTAGGCTTGCAGGCTGATTTGAAGGTTGGAATTCCAGGGCAAAAGTTGCCTTGGTCTGATAATTATTTTGATGCAATTGTTGCATGGCAAGTGCTTTGTTACAACGATTGGAAAAGTTGGAATATAGCAGTAAAAGAGCTAGATAGAGTTTTGGCGCCTGGCGGCGTTTTTATTGCAGCTACGACAGCTCCTGGTGATATTACACACAGGTTGTCGAAGCCATTTGGTGATAGTTTATATAAATCCGAGGTTGATGGACAAGAGGGGTGCGTAGTGCTTATTCCGGATGAAGATGCGCTTTTACGTTGTTTTCCAGGCCAAGAGTTAGAGATAGGAGAGCTAATGTATAGATTTGACGGAATCGATGCTCGGCACTGGATAATAATTTACCGTAAAAAATAAATCTACTTTTATGATTAAAACATTAGTTATTGCGCCACATCCAGATGATGAAGTTTTGGGTTGTGGTGGTGCTTTGTTGCGTCGAAAGGCGGAGGGCGCTGAACTTTGTTGGCTAATTGTTACTGATATTCACGAAGAGAAGGGGTGGCCAGCTAAACGTGTTCAGGAGCGTCAAGCAGAAATCGCTAAAATTTCGAAAGAAATAGGCTTTGACTGGGTTGTAAATTTGAAATTACCACCGACTGAGCTTGATGCACTGCCAATGGCGCAAGTAGTATCTGAATTTTCAAAAGTTTTTAAAGAATTCGCTCCAACTGAAGTTTTTGTGCCTCATAGAGGAGATGTTCATACCGACCATCGTGTGGTCTTTGATGCCGCTGCTGCATGCAGTAAGTGGTTTCGGTATCCTACGGTCAAGCGTGTCCTTGCGTATGAAACACTATCCGAAACTGATTTCGGACTAATCCGTGCTGAAACTTTTAGTCCAAATTACTTTATTGATGTGACAGAATTTTTGGAGCGAAAATTAGAACTTTTATCAATTTATGTGTCTGAGCTAGGTGATCCTCCATTTCCGCGCAGCATTGATATCGTACGTGCACAGGCTAAAGTACGTGGGGCTGCAGCTGGTTACTTAGCCGCTGAGGCCTTTGAGCTACTGAGAACGCGTGAATAACTATGTCAGAACATGGAATTAACACAACAAGCGGTTGGAAAAAATCAGTATTGTCATCAGAGGTGACTCTGAAAGATGCAATTGCAAATATGAATGATACGACTGCACAAATCGTATTAATTGCAAATTTAGATGGTATTTTGTTGGGAACGCTCACTGATGGTGATATTCGCCGAGGGTTGTTACGTGGTTACAACTTAGATAGTCCTGTCCTCGGGCTGGCAAACGAAGCGCCATTGGTGGTGCATCCAGGCCTAAGTCATGAGGCGGTGCTCAAATTAATGCAAGCTAATCATTTGCACCAATTACCCGTTGTCGATGTTGAGCGACGAATTGTTGGCTTGCATTTGTTGGATGAACTTATGACGCCCAGCGAACGGCCAAATATAGTTGTGATCATGGCTGGTGGCATGGGCGTACGTTTGCGCCCACATACAGAGGCTTGCCCCAAGCCTTTACTGCCAGTTGGTGGAAAGCCAATGCTCGAGCACATAATTAATCGAGCCCGAGATGACGGTTTTACGCGTTTTGTATTGGCAGTGCACTATCTAGGCCACATGATCGAGGAGTATTTTGGAGATGGGGCTAACTTAGGTGTGGAGATAGAATATTTACGAGAAGAAAAGCCATTGGGCACGGCAGGAGCAATTGGCTTATTAAAAAAGTTGCCAACAGAGCCCTTTATCGTGAGTAATGGCGATGTTTTGACTGATATTCGTTATGGTGAACTGCTTGACTTCCATTGTCACAATGCAGCGCTTGCAACCATGGCTGTGCGTCAGCATGAATGGCAACACCCATTTGGCGTAGTTCGAACGCAAGGGGTAGATATTATTGGTTTTGAAGAAAAACCAATCACACGTACACACATCAATGCAGGTGTCTATGTATTGGACCCAAAGGCACTAAAGTATCTAGATCCAAAGGCGCATTGTGATATGCCTACGCTTTTCGAGCGCATGAAGGAAGCCAATAAGCGTACGATTGTTTATCCGATGCATGAGCCATGGCTGGATGTCGGGCGTGATGAAGATCTGCAGCGTGCGCGTAAAGAAATTGGATCTGGAGATAAGGCTTGAAAACGCTAGTTATCGGCTATGGTTCTATTGGCATGCGGCATGCACGAATTCTTGGCTCTTTAGGTTGCGAAGTCGCGGTATTCTCTAATAGGTCAGTAGATTTTCCTTTGGTGTTTAATAATTTAGGAGAGGCGCTGACTAAGCATAATCCAGGATATGTAGTAGTTGCAAATGCTACAGCACAGCATCAATTTACTTTGCAACTACTTGCTGACTTGGGTTACGAGGGATATGTATTGGTTGAGAAACCAATTTTTGCTAACGTGAGTGAGATGCCTAATCATAACTTTGCGGGCATATGGGTTGGATACAATTTGAGATTCCATCCGGTTGTAGAGTATCTTAAGAATTGGCTAAATGAGGAGCCTGCGATATCAGCGCATGCATATGTTGGTCAGTACTTGCCGGAGTGGCGCCCAGGTACGGATTATCGAAAATCATACTCAGCCGATATAGCGCTGGGCGGGGGGGTTTTGCGTGATCTCAGTCATGAACTTGATTATTTGGGGATGTTGCTAGGCACTTGGGATCGGGTTGCTGCAATTGGTGGTCATTTTAGTCCACTAGAAATAAACAGTGATGATCATTTTGCAATCTTAATGCAGTCAAAGCGGTGTCAAGCCATTGCGTTACAAGTAAGTTATCTTGATCGTGTACCTCAAAGAAATATCACTATAAATACAAGAGATCGCACAATAGTGGCTGATTTTTCGAAGGGCATTATTAACGATAATGGCAATATTTTAAATATTGAGTCTGAAAGAGATTCGACATACTTAAATATGCATCAAGCGATACTGACGGATTCTTTTGATGAATTGTGCACAGTTGATCATGCGCAAGATGTAATGCAATTAATTTCCGCTTGCGAAAAAGCTAGCATAAATAAAACTTGGATTGCAAAATGAAACGTTTATGCACAATTTGTGCCAGAGGCGGCTCAAAAGGAGTCGTTGGTAAAAATTGTAGACCGTTATTAGGTAAACCTTTAATAGTGCACAGTATCGAACAGGCACGTGCAAGCGGCCTTTTCGAGTTAATCGCTGTAAGCAGTGATTCTGAAGAAATACTGGGAGTTGCGAAAGCAAATGGTGTAGATATACTGGTTAAAAGACCAGAAGAATTGGCGACTGATACAGCTGCCAAATTGCCTGTTATTCAACACTGTGTAGCTGCAGTTGAAAGGCAAACAGGGATAAGATTTAATACGCTCGTTGATTTGGATGCAACATCACCTCTACGACTGCCTGAAGATATCATTGGTGCAGTTCAACTTTTGGAAGACAGTGGTGTGAGTAATGTGATTACTGGAATGCCTGCGCGTCGATCGCCTTATTTTAATTTGGTAGAAGTTGGTGTTGATGGCGTTGCCCGTTTGTCAAAGCCACCTCTGGGATTGGTGGTTCGAAGACAAGATGCCCCTCCCTGTTATGACATGAATGCTTCTGTATATGTTTGGCAGCATGATGCATTGTATTCAAACGCAAGTATATTTAACTCTAATACACGTTTATATGAGATGCCGGAAGAAAGATCTATTGACATAGATAGTGAACTAGACTTCAAATTTGTCGAATTTTTATTTAAAAGTAAACAGGGTATTTAGTGGGTTGGATATTTGAAATATTTAATCGCTGGCAATTCTGGGGGGGGGGTGATCGACTTGGCCCGGATATGCTGGCCACACACTGGCGATTGCACTTTAAATCCTTGATGAAAGATTTATGTGAAAAGAAATTTCAACACTTCGGGCGTGATGCTGAGTTTAGGCCTGGGGCCTACGCTGTTTGCTGCTCAAAGATAAGTTTAGGAGACAGAGTAATAATACGACCTGGCTGCATGTTTTTTGCTGATCCAAGGGATGAGGGAGCGGGTATTTGTATTGAAAATGATGTGATGCTGGGATCTGCGGTTCAGATCTACGTAGCAAACCATAGCTTTGAAAATCCAAACCTACCCATTATTGATCAAGGGCATGATGCATCACGACCAGTTTTACTAAAATCTGGATGCTGGATAGGTGCTGGCGTAATAGTTCTACCTGGCGTAACTATTGGTGAGAATTCAGTAGTTGGGGCGGGGTCTGTTGTAACAAAAGATGTGCCTCCAGCTACTGTTGTTGCTGGAAATCCGGCTCGCATAATTCGAAATATTGAAAGCGCTAAATGAATAGCAAAAGAGTGGAAGGGAAAGTTGTTGTAGTAACAGGGGGCGCTGGTGTAATTGGTAAAGCGTTCGTAGAATCTATTGCTAGTAATGGTGGAGTTGCAATTGCCGCTGATATTGATATAAATGCAGCAATACGATTTGCGGAACAGTGCAAGGCAGGACAGTTGGGTATAGTTGATGCCGAGGCATTAGACATTACAAATGAAGAATCTATTCAGAAATTAATCGATAATATCGTTAATCGTTATGGAAAGATAGATGCAGTAGTAAATAACGCATACCCACGCAATAAAAATTACGGTCGTAAGCTTGAAGATGTTACATATTCAGATTTTTGTGAGAATTTGAATAGCCATTTAGGGGGTTACTTTCTTGTTGCGCAGCAATTTAGCAAGCTTTTTGTAAAGCAGGGCAGTGGTAACATAGTAAATATGTCATCAATATATGGATCTGTCGCACCTCGATTTAATGTGTATGAGGGTACTCATATGACAATGCCGGTAGAGTATGCCGCAATTAAGGCTGCTGTAGTACATTTAACCTTATACTTTGCGCAATATTTTAAAGGCAGTGGCATACGTGCTAACTGTATAAGTCCCGGCGGTATTCTGGGTGGTCAGCCTGAAGATTTTTTAATGTCGTATAAAAAATACTGCGCTTCAAAGGGGATGCTAGATGCACCGGACTTGGTTGGTGCATTGATTTTTCTCATCTCAGATGAGTCTAAATTCATCACTGGGCAGAACTTGTTTATTGATGATGGGTTTTCAATTTAAGATCTGTCGACCCTTTGACTAATTTCCGGAAAAGATTTTTTATATCAATAGGGGCTAATGCTGGCCGAGCAGCAGTCAGCTTTGCTGTTGGTATACTTATAGCTCGAGGTTTAGGGCCTGCTGAATATGGAAATCTAGCATATTTATTAGGTAGCTTTTGGGCTATTCGTGCATTGCTAGATGTTGGTAGTTCAAGTGCGTTTTACACTTTTATTGCGCAGCGCGAACGTGGCTCGTTGTATTACGTTGTTTATTTTTCATGGCTAGTTTTTCAATTTATTTTTTCTGTAGCACTGGTTGTGTTTTTATTACCAGAGCCAGTCGTAACTAAATTTTGGTTAGGGATTGAGCGTGAATTGATACTACTTGCTTTTTTTGCGACATTCCTTCAAAATCAAGTATGGCAAACGGTTAGTCAAATGCATGAATCCAAGAGAATGACTGCTCGGATTCAGATGGCTGGTTTGCTAATAATAATTAGTCATTTGCTACTTATTGGTGCAATGTTTATTGGTAATTTACTAAATTTAAGTGCTGTGTTATGGGCTATTATTGCCGAATATTTTGTTGCTGCTGTTTGGTTATGCATCAAGTTCCGAAACCCATTGGCAAATGATAAATCTAATTTCTCGGTTGAAAAAGAAGTTTCTAGTAAACCAAGCTCAGTGGTAAAGGCTTATATAAAATATTGTCGACCGATGGTTGTAATTGCTGTGTTTTCTTTTTGTTATGAGATCGCTGATCGTTGGCTACTGCAGCGATATGGAGGATCATCGCAGCAAGGCTTTTATCAGGTTGCGGCACAATTATCTACAGTGAGCTTGCTGGCTGCTACATCAATATTAAGTATCTTTTGGAAAGAAATTGCTGAGGCTAATGAACATGGTGATCATAGTCGAGTCGCTAGGCTTTACCAAAAAACGAGCCAGTCATTGGTATTTGTTGCTGCTTTTGTGACATGTTTTCTGGTGCCCTGGTCTCAGATGCTAGTTGATGTATTGTTAGGTAGTGAATTTCATTCGGCGTGGCCTGTTTTAATGCTCATGCTGTTTTATCCTGTACATCAGGCAGTTGGGCAAATTAATGGCACCTTATTTATGGCAACTGCTCAAAATTCGACTTACATGAAAATCACTGTCTCTGGCTTGTTAGTAAGTATTCCTTTAGCCTACTTACTAATTGCTGAAGATGATATAGGTATCGGCTATGGCTTAGGAGCGATGGGGTTAGCTATAAAGATAGTTGGTTTAAATTTTTTATTCGTAAATTTTCAGTCTTGGGTGATATCTAAAAAATACAATATCTATTTTCAGTGGCGTGAGCAAATCGGTTCCGTTGTAATGCTTGTTCTACTTGGCTTTATATCAAAATATTTGGGCACACTTATTATGACTGCTATTGATATTGAGCATATGATCCATTTGAACATATCAATGTGGCTTGGAGTTTTTCTAAGTGGTCTTTTTTATTTGGCATTAAGTTTAGTGTTAATACTTAAACTTCCGAGATTGGCAGGTTTGCACCCGGAAGAGCTAAGAATGTACTGGCATAATATTATTGGAATATTATTGGTTAAAAGGATAGGCATCATGGGTGATAATTGGAGACGATAGGGGTATAAATTGACGATAAGTCAGTTCATCGTAGCCGGATCAAAGTGCCGAAATATATTCGTAGTTGAATCTCGTTCATCATGGGCAGTGTTTCAGACGATATTTGATCCAGCCCTAGATTTGGTCCTGACCTATGACTTCGCCTTGCGTAAGCAGATTGAGGAAGTCGGGGGCACTGTTTTTTATGTGGATCACCTGTGTGAACCCTCTTTCATGCAGGAAAACAATTTCCTAACTTATAAATTTTTCCGCGACTGGCATCTAGATGTGAAGGGGGCTGACCTTTTTCGCTACCGTGAAGTGGAGTTTGGTTTCAGTTTTCGAATTGAAATATGGAACGATTTCACGTTCTACGTTCGCAACCGGCTCTGTTTGGAGCAATTGCGTTCACTGGTCTGGGAAAACATCTATCTAGATGAGGCGCTGCCAATTTTGGGCGAAGTGCTCGACGACATGAGCATTGCCTTTAAAACAAAGGGCGCGGTTGAGAAGAAGGCCGCGCCATTTCCCGGCTATTTTTTCCCGATTCACCGCTGGATGAATGAGCGCTTGCGGATCCGCCTGCCAAGACACGTGCTGCGCGACTTGGTTGTGACGGTTCAGGGCTTGGTCATGAGCTGGCTGGATCGCCTGACCGACCGTGTGCAACATAAGGCTGGTGTTTTTGTGCAGGAGTACCACCCGACGCGCCATTTGTTGCAGCGTTTAAAGAAACAACCCGATATCCGGGTGGTTCAGGCGCATTTCTCCTCAGCGCCTGGGTTAATGAAATATCTGAAAGAGCGGCCGATTCCTGTCTATGGCAGTTGCAAGCCATATCAAAATGAAGCCGCCCGTCTGATTGAAAATTTTAGGCAGTTACGTTCGGCGCGTTTGGTGCTGAGCAACGGCGTCGACATCACCGAAGAGGCTTACCGTGTGATTGAGCGAAAAGTTGTTGAAGTTTTGCCGGAGTCGCTGCGAGCTTTGAATTGCGTGATTGACTATTTGGACAGGCATCCGCTTCGCTTAGAAATTCTGATTGCCAATATTGGTCAGGTGGCGATGTTGGTGGACTGTGTTGCCAAAAGCCGGGGGGTGCCCAGTTACATGATCATCAATGGTTTGCTTGGAAGCGCTTATTTGGACGAGGCCAAGTACGCAACATTGATCAATGCGTATTCGACTAGCATTAGGGAACACTATTTCCGCGGCATGAGCAACATCGTCTGTTTAGGCGACCCCCGCATGGATGCGTATACGAAAGTTCCTGCTAAAAACATCAATCGCCGTCGGCCGACCATCACAATCGGTGCCTCAGGATTCAATAACACTGACCTCAATTCGTTCCTAGCAGTCGAGTTTGAGTTTTTGCACGATGTACTGTCGTCTATCAGTGAACTTGGTGCTGAAGTTGAATCGGTTCGGGTCGTGCTGAAGGTGAGACCCAATGGTTATCGAGCGCAGTATCAAATGTTCACGGAAGAGTATTTTCCAGGAATGGTGGACACTATTGTCGATATGGTGCCGATGCGCGAGGTCCTAGATGAGAGCGACTTGTTTATTTCTATCTACTCACAAACCCTGTTTGAAGCCTCCTGTTTGGGTATTCCGGTCATTTATCACAAGAGGGATCGCGAGACCATGGACCCCCCTTTTGATGGCAAGTCCGAGCTGGTGACGACTCATGATTGTTCAGACCTTCTATACGCAATGCGTGATTTTCTGTTAGGCAATAATCGTTTTGATGCTTTCCTGGATAAAGCTGTTATGGAGAAGTATGTAGGACCTCTAGACGGTAATAATCTAGAACGCAATTACAACTTCGTAGTTGAGTTGTTAAGAAATCAAGAAGTGGCAATGTAAATGACTGCTCTAAAGTTTTTACGTAGCTATTTATATGAGTATCGATTAAGACATCGTTTTCGGCATGCTGTCATTCACAACCAAGTCATCGTCGATGCAAGTAGTAAATTAGGCGACAAGTCTGTTTTATTTGATAAAGTCCGTCTTATTGATTCAGTGATTGATTCTTATAGTTATATACAGGAAAACTCTTCACTTAATGCTGTTGATGTGGGTCCATATTGTTCAATTGCTACAGATGTGTCAATTGGCTTAGTAAATCACCCAACTCATTTTGTGGGAACTAGTCCTGTTTTTTACGATAGTACACAGCCGCTACCAAACGCATTTGTTCGTGGAAATTTGTATCAGAAGCAACTTCCTCGAACGGTAATTGAAGCAGATGTTTGGGTTGGCGAAGGCGTAAAGATTTGTGCTGGTGTACGAATTGGTGTTGGATCTGTAATAGGAGCAGGATCAATAGTGACTCGTGACATTCCGCCATATTCAATTGCTGCCGGAGTTCCATGTCATGTAATAAGGCGTCGTTTTGATGACGAGTTATGCAATCGTTTGCTTGCTTCTAGTTGGTGGGATTTGGATGAAGAAACGCTACTTGAGCTATCGCCTTACTTTTCAAACCCGGCTGCATTTTTGGATGCCATAGAGCAACGCGCATGAAAATTCAATTATTGAGGCGTATTTGGTTGCGATTTGGAGAGTTCTTATTTAGGTTGCTCTATTCTTCCCAAATGCTTGGCTGTGGCAAACGTGCCTTTATTAGTTTGCCATTTAGGCTTGATGGTATAGAAAGTATCAAATTAGGTGATTTTTCGGTAGTGCAGTCGCGTGGTTGGCTCTACTGCATCACTGTTGATGATTTGCAAGCTCAATTAACTATTGGGTCTCGTTGTGTGCTTGGTTACAATAATCACATTGCGGCGGTTAGAGAGGTTGTAATTGGAGATGATGTATTGACTGCAAATAATGTTTATATTTCAGACGGTATTCATGGCTATGAAGATATTAATACACCAATTATGCAGCAGTCGGTCAGATTTAAGCAAAGTGTCCATATTGGCCAAGGGACATGGATTGGTGAAAATGTGTGCGTTATTGGCGCCAATATTGGTAGAAACTGCGTTATTGGAGCCAATTCTGTAGTGACTCGTGATGTTCCTGATTTTTCTGTTGCTGTAGGGGTTCCTGCAAGAGTTATCAAGCAATACGATCAGGTCTTGTGTGAGTGGGTAAATAGGTAATTTTATGAAGTCAAAAAAAATATTAATTACTGGTGGCGCGGGTTTTATCGGCTCAAGTCTAGCTTTGATATTGGTTTCACGAGGTCATAATGTCTCCGTGTTGGATAACTTAGCACCTCAGATTCACGGTGATGACCCCAGTAACTCACCTTTGTTTGCGCGAATCAAAGATAAAGTAGCGTTCTTTCGCGGCGATGTGACCTGTCGTGATGACTTGCTAAAAGTATTGCCAGGAGTTGACACGGTGGTTCATTTGGCTGCCGAAACGGGAACGGGCCAATCGATGTATGCGATTCAGCATTACTCCGATGTCAATGTTGGTGGAACTGCTTTACTGCTAGATTTGATCGCCAACGAAGGTTTCCCTGTGAAGCGTCTTGTCGTTGCTTCATCAAGGGCTGTGTATGGAGAGGGGGCGTACAACTGTTCAAGCCACGGTGTGCATTACCCCGGTGCGCGGGCGGGTGCGCTGATGGCTGGTGGGGTGTTCGAGCATCCATGTCCAGTGTGTCAGCAGATCATGCGGGTATTGCCAACAGACGAGTTGTCGGCGCTGCATCCGTCTTCTGTATACGGCGTTACTAAGCTGACCCAAGAGCAGCTGGTTTTGTCGGTTGGTCGGGCGCTTGGTATTTCGGCGTTGGCTTTTCGTTATCAAAATGTTTATGGGCCAGGGCAGTCTCTTTCGAATCCTTATACGGGCATCCTTTCCATTTTCTCGACGAGGATTCGTCAAGGCAAGCCCATTAATATCTTTGAGGATGGTCAAGAAAGTCGGGATTTCGTGTTCATTGATGACGTGGTTGACGCCACAGTGCGCGGCATCGAACTCGATGCACCGCTGGTGGATGTGTTTAACGTGGGGTCTGGCGTTGCCACTGGTGTATTGAGCGTTGCTCGTTTGCTGCGTACTTACCTGGACGGCAATTCAGACATCACGGTTTCTGGACAGTACCGGGCTGGTGATATTCGCCATAACCTGGCGGACTTGGATAAGGTGTCTCGTGTGCTCGGTTTTGAACCGCAGGTGACATTCGAAGTCGGTTTAAAGCGTTTTGTTGAGTGGGTACGTCATGAGCAGGTGGGTAGTGATCGCTACGATGAAAGCCTGGCTGAGCTTCGGTCTAAGGGGTTGTTCAAGTGACGAAGGTGGCGATTCAAAAACAAGCCAGCCTAGTTGTTGCCAGTTACAACCACGCCAGCTTTCTTGCCCGTCGAATGGACAGCTTGATCGAACAGACCTATGCCGATATAGACATTCTGGTCATTGATGACAAGTCGCCAGACAACAGTGTTGAGATTTTGCGTGGTTATGAATCGAACCCCCGGGTGCGCTTGGTTTTGCGAGAACAAAACGGCGGTTGGGTGACGGTTAGCAACCAAGGTGTTGACATGTCGTGTGGCGAGTATGTGCTGTTTGCTAATTGTGATGATGACTGCGACCCGCGTATGGTCGAACGCTTGGTCGATGCTTTGCAACGTCACCCATCTGCAGGAATCGCCTTTTGTCGCAGTTGGATGGTGGACGAACAAGATAGAGTACTGGGTGATGACTTCTCGATTCGTGAAGGCAAGTTCCGTGAGCGCTGCTCAAACGATACGCTCCTATCAGGTCAAGAAGCACGCCGGTTTTTACTTCACTCATGCGTTATTCCCAACTTAAGTGCCGCGCTATTTCGACGTGAGTGCTTTGAAAAGGTGGGCAAACTTTCATCAGCTTATCGTGTCTGCTGTGACTGGGATTTGTTTTTCCGAGTTGCTGCTGAATATGACGTAGCGTATGTGTCAGAACCACTCAATCGATTCCGTCAGCATCAACAAACCATTCGCAGTGTAACTAAGGAGAAGGTGGTGTACGAGGAGTATTTTCGCCTCCTGCTTGGTGAGATTCGACGGCTTGACCTTTCGATGATCGAGCGAGCTCGTTACCGTACCCACGTGATGTACCTTTGGACCGTGCATTTGTTTTCGCTATCGTCCAATGGTGTTTTGAATCTGCCCTATCACTTAAGGTGTGTCATAAGACTAGATTCGCTGGCGCTCATGTTTTTTATTCCCGCATGTTTTATGAGGGCGGGTGAGTTGGCGATCAAGGTCTTTCATAAATTGAATTTAGTCATAGTCAAGAGAGTGGCTGCATGAGAAAAAAAATCTTGGTGACAGGTGGGGCTGGATTTCTAGGCTCGCATCTCTGCGAACGTTTGCTGCATGCCGGTAACGATGTGCTTTGTGTGGACAACTTCTTCACAGGCAGCAAAGACAATATTGCCCATTTGATCGGAAATCCTTATTTCGAACTCATGCGTCATGATGTGACCATGCCGCTTTACGTTGAGGTTGATCAAATTTACAACCTCGCTTGCCCGGCTTCTCCTGTGCATTACCAGTTCGACCCCGTACAAACGACCAAAACCAGTGTGCATGGTGCAATCAACATGCTGGGGTTGGCTAAACGAGTGAAAGCAAGAATCTTTCAGGCATCTACCAGCGAAGTTTATGGCGATCCTGAGGTTCACCCACAAGTTGAGTCTTATTGGGGGCGTGTTAATCCGATTGGCGTACGTAGCTGCTACGACGAAGGTAAGCGGTGTGCCGAGACTTTGTTTTTTGATTACTGGCGACAGCATCAAGTTCAAATCAAGGTGGCAAGAATATTTAACACCTATGGTCCAAGAATGCATCCCAATGATGGTCGGGTGGTTAGTAATTTTATCGTTCAAGCTCTTAAAGGGGAAAACATTACGATTTATGGCGATGGTCAACAAACACGAAGCTTCTGCTACGTGGATGATTTGATCGAGGTCATTATTCGATTCATGGCGTCAGATAACGAATTCACCGGGCCGGTCAATATCGGCAATCCGGGAGAATTCACGATGCTCGAATTGGCTGAGAAGGTTATTAGCCTTACGGGTTCGACAAGTAAACTTGTTTTCAAGACATTGCCTTCGGATGATCCGAAGCAGCGTCAGCCCGACATTAGTGTGGCTAAGAGAATACTTGACTGGGAGCCCAAGGTCTCATTAGAGGATGGCCTCAAAGAGACGATTTTCTATTTCTCCAAAGTAATCTGATTTGTCGTGAATTACAAAATCAAATATCCCAAAATTAGCGTTGTTATACCAAGCTACAATCGTGCTATAGATTTACGACGTTGTTTAGATTCGTTATTGAATCAAAGTTTCAAAGATTTTGAAGTACTGGTGTGCGACGACGGTTCAACAGATGATAGTGCGGCTGTAGTTGCTCAATATTCAAATAAGCTAGATATATCTTTTGAAACTGCTGAGAACTTTGGCGGTCCCGCGAGGCCTAGAAATAGGGGAATTAAGATCGCTCGTGCTCCATATATTGCCTTTCTAGATTCAGATGATTGGTGGATGCCAGATAAACTATTGCATAGTTATATTGCATTGGAGGGGGGCGCTGACGTAGTATTTCATGATTTGTTCATAGTTCGAACATCAGGCCAGCAGAGATTTACCGAAAAAATTAAATCTACAGACGTGCAATCACCTGTCTTTGAGTCACTACTATGTGATGGAGTGTCGATACCTAATTCAAGTGTCGTTACAAGAACGGATTTGCTGTTGAAGATTGAAGGAGTTTCTGAGGAGCGAGATTTGATTTCTGTCGAGGACTACGACACATGGATACGTTTGGCCTGTATAACCGAAAAGTTTATTCGTTTACCAATATGTCTAGGTTATTATTGGGTCGGTGGAGGTAATATTTCTGCTGCATCCGCTAAGCAGCAAATGTTAGTCCAGGCTCTTTATGCGAGACACTTAGAAAGATTACCCTTGCCTCGTCAAGTACAGGCTAACGGGTTTTTATGTTATCGCATTGCGCGAATTGCACAACAGCATGGCGATCATGCAACAGCAATAAAGAATTATAAGAAGGCTTTACTCAGACAGATACCAATAACTTATCGAATTAAAGCCATTTATTTTTGTTTAAAAAGTATTTTTAAAAGTAGAAAATGTCAGTCTGTGTGATTATTCCTTGCTATAAAGATTCGACGACTCTTGGGAGAGCGTTGGATTCGGTCTATGCTCAGACGTATCGTGTAGATGAAATTATTGTAGTTAACGACGCATCCCCCGAGACGGACGCTATTAAATTGGTGCTGAAAAATTATCCGAACGTATTCTATTTGGAAAATTCAGTAAATATTGGCTTGGCCGCAACTAGAAATGTTGGTGTGAAAAACGCAAGTTCCGATATAATTACATTTTTAGATGCAGATGATGCGTTGCACCCGCAGAAAATAGAGTGGCAACGCAAATTTTATAAAGAAGGTCGTGTAATAGCGTGCGCCACTGAAAGAGTTTCAGGTGACTTGCAATCGTTCGAAGGTGTGCCCTACAGTAATAGGGTGCCATATCGTGAAATGAAAATGTCGATAGTAAGCCTTTTAAAAAATAATATAACAGGTGCATCAATGATGATTTCTCGTGAGTTATTTAACTCAATGGGGGGCTATGATGAGGCGCTTCTTTCATGTGAAGACTTTGATTTTTGGTTGCGTTTACTTAATCATGGTCTTGAGATCTATGATGTGAAACTGCCACTTTATATTTACGTTATTAATCCCAGCGGACTGTCTAGTAACTTGAAGAAAATTTCATATTGGGAGCTGAAGGTAATAGAAAAATTCTTTAGCGATAATATTAATTCTGGTAAGTATAAATATTTCGAATCAATAGTCTTGCTGGTTTGGCTCGCTAGACATCGTGTGCGGTATCGGCTATGTGGCGATACTACATATAAAGAAACGATTGATCAAAATGTTAATTTAATCGCTAATAGGCCGATTGCGAGGTTGGTGTTTTTTTTGTTTATATGGATGCGCATTGATTTGGTTTTGTCTGTGTTGGTGAATATTAATGCTAGCAGGAGATCTCTGTGAATAAAAAATCATACATCTCTAATGATGTGTTGCTATGTTTAATTGCTTTTTCAATCTCAACTGCCTTGTCCATCCTATTCCAAAATGTAGTTGGAAAAATTCTGAACTCAAATGTGAATGATGTCACGGGGAATTTGATAGGGGCGGATTCTTTGTACTTTCATCAAGTCGCAGTTGACTTGGCGGATCAAATTAAATCTCAGGGTTGGTCAGCTTGGGGGCTATATCCGGCAAACGGTGCAGCTGGAAATGTGGCAGTTCTTGCTGCAATGTATGTGTTGTTCGGAGTTGATACGTTAGCTATTGTCCCAATTAATGCATTTTTGCATGTCATGTCAGCCATGTTGATTTTATCTATTGGGCGGATGGCGTGGCCCGGGCGTCTTGGGAGGGTGGCAGGTTTCGTTGCAGCCAGTTTGTTTCTGTTTGCTCCATCTGCGCTCTTGTGGTATGGGCAAGTGCACAAGGACGGTTATCTTATTTTGGGTGTGCTTTTAGTGATTCATGGATGGTTTGCATCTGAGTTACTTTTGCCTAAGTATTGGAAAAGCATTGGATTCCCTCTTCTTGGGATTTTGTTGATAATAATGGTTAAGCCTTACGTTGTGTTGCTAATGATTATCGGTGTGCTGGCAATGTTTGCAGTGCGTGTATTTGGTGATTATTTATTTGACTCATCAGTGAGAATAAATAGAAGAGTCATCATGAATAAATTAGCAATAATAGTAATGTTAGCCTTGGCTAGCATATTCTCCCCTAAAGTAGGGGTTGAAGCCCAAAATTACGCGAACTGGAGTATAGATGAGAATTTAGCGGCTTACGCATGGCAATGGGAGAGAGCATCTTGGCTGCCTGCTGAAATTGATCGAACTGTAGAAATAGCTGCAAAAACGCGACTTGGATTGATTGAGTATGGTAGGCGTGTGGGCGCTGAATCGATATATGATGCAGATGTTTTGCCTTCCAATGCCATAGAATTTCTTGCATATTTGCCTCGCGCCGCTCAGATAGGTTTATTTGCTCCATTCCCTAGTCGCTGGAACGAAAAGTATTCGGTAGCAAGAGTGCTGTCTGTAGTGGAAATGTTGGTTTGGTACCTTGCTGCCACGGGTATATTATTAGGGCTGATTTCTAGATATAACTCATTCGCATCGCAGTTGATTGTTTTTTGCGTGTTGATGATCACTATTTTGGGCGCTATTTCAGCCAATGTGGGAAGTCTATATAGAGTTCGTTTTGTTTATATAGAGTTGCTAATTTTGGTTGGGGTTGGAGGATGGCTGACGTATTTTCAAAAGAAGATCACTCTAAAAGAGCTAAGTGATAAATTAAGGACGCCAGATTCGGTTGTCGAAACTTCGACAAGTAATTTTCAACAGGGAAGCCGTAGGGCGGGGGTCGCTAAATCTGGGGCGATAGTGATGCTGTTAACAGCAATAGCTTTTTTGGTGTTTTTCATCAGGGACCTTCTTATGGCAAGAATGTTCGGGCTTGGCAACGAGTTGGATGCATACGTGATTGCTAATGCTGTGCCTATGTTTATGGTTTCGGCGTTTAGCGTGCCGCTGGGCACTGCTGTGGTCCCGTTTATTAGTGGAGAAAAAGCGGTTGCACGTGACAATGTAAGTCACCTAATTCAACGTATTTTGCCGTCATATCTCTTCTGTGCGGCAATATTTTCCGCCTTATTTGGTGGGTGGGGCCTATATATGCTTCATTCATCAGCATGGGGTTTAGGCCTGCCTCAGGGGCAGGCAATGAAAGTTGAGTTTTTGTCTTTGTGGATGCTCGCGATATTTATCATGAGCGGTTTTCTTACGATCACCAACGGTGTACTTAATGCACTAGGTAAGTCTAATTTGCCGGCAGCAGCGCAACTTATAGTTCCTATGCTAGTTCTGATTGTTCTGGCCTCATTTGGCGAGAGTTTGGGGATAATTGTTGTCCCGATTGCGATGTTTGTGGGCCAGTTGTTCAATTTACTTCTGCTAATTAGAGGTCTTTGGTGTGAGCGGGTGATCTTATGGCCGCCCCGATTTAGCATAAGTATTCCAAAGGAGTTCGCGGAGCAGTATTCCCAATTAGTAATCGCCTCAATATTTATGCAAATTTCTGTGCCGGTGAGCACCATGATGACAGCAACGCTGGAAAGTGGTGATTTAGGTGCGTTGGGCTTGGGGGGGAAACTCGTTGTATTTTTGACGGGGCTTATTACAGCCGGCTTGGCATCGGTTGTATTACCTTATTTCTCCAGTATGCTTGTGCAGCGACGTGTGATTGACGTACGTCGTGAATTGTCATTTATGTTGCTATCTGCAACAGTAGCATCAATACCATTAACTGTTTTGTTATACCTATGCTCGAGTTGTTTGGCTCAAATATTTTTTGAAGGCGGTTTATTTGGTGGGAGTAGTACATTGCTAGTCGCGAGTGTGATGGAGTTTGGCGTCTTACAGTTGCCGTTCTTTATTGTAAATATGATCATGCTGAAATATGCAATTGCTATGCAGCGATCACAGCGGGTGCTGTCGGCCTCTTTGATCGGGTTGCTTGTCAATGTGACGTTGAATATCTATTTAAGTCGCTTACTTGGAGTTGCTGGCATAGCTTTGGCGATGTCTATTTCAGTTGTAGTGACGGCTGGCTCAATGCTTTTGGTGTTCTTTCGAGAGCGGGAAGTTGCCTGGTTAGACTTAATTTTTATTCTGGTTAATTGGTTGTTATTTGTCGCGATGGTTGTTTGTTTGTATTACAAAAGTTGGGCAGGATTGTTGGCAGCATTGCTAGCCTTTAGTTTGTTGCTGTTCGGCGAGTGGGAAACCATAAGTCGTGGCCGAGAATTCCATATGAGTGCCTGATGCCTACTAAAAAGATTTGCTTTATTGTTGCCACTCCTATGACGGCAAGTGCTTTCTTGTCCGGCCACATGCGCGCGCTATGTCATGACTATGAAGTTCACTTGGTGTGTGACCTTGATGAGAGGGGGGCGCTCGATGGCATCGGTCAAGATGTTCACGTCGCTTCAATTGGCATACTACGCAAATTCTCACCTAAGGCAGACCTAATAGCGCTTATGAGTCTAGTTAGGCACTTTTCGAATCATCGCTATGACATTATTTGTTCTGTGACGCCGAAGGCTGGCTTGCTGGGCATGCTTGCTGGATTTTTGAGTCGTACGCCATGTCGAATCCATATATTTACTGGGCAGGTTTGGGTCACGCGTTCAGGCTTGGTGCGCTGGGGTCTTAAGGCTTTAGACAAATTGCTTGCTTGGTTGTCGACTGATTTGCTTACAGACAGTAATTCACAGCGTGAATTTTTGATTGGCCAGCTGATTACAAGGTCTGAAAAAATACAGGTTCTTGCTGATGGCTCAATTTGTGGCGTTGACACAGACCGTTTCAAAATTAATGTGGACCTTCGAACCGAGGTCCGGCAACAGTTAGGTGTGCCAGAGTCTGCATTAGTAGTTTTGTTCTTGGGGCGAATGAGCCGTGATAAGGGGGTGCTCGACTTAGCAAGTGCCTTCGCTCGTTTGGCCAGCAAGCACGATAACGCTTGGATGTTATGGGTGGGGCCTGATGAGGAAGAGCTTACCCAAGACATCTTGAATCGATGTAAGGGTGTCGGTAATAGATCATGTTTTGTAGGGTTTACTACTGAGCCGGAAAGATTTATGGCTGCCGCTGACATATTTGCTCTTCCAAGTTACCGTGAAGGTTTTGGAACCTCCGTGATTGAGGCTGCGGCATGCGGTCTGCCAAGTGTTTGTTCAAGGATATACGGCTTGACGGATGCTGTTGTTGACGGTGTGACCGGTCTGTTGCATGCGCCGACTGATATCAATGATATCGAGCGCCAGTTAGAGGTGCTGGTGATGAATGAACAGTTGCGGTTTCAATTAGGTGCATCTGCAAGACGGCGTGCCGTTGATGACTTTGGTCAGGCGCGGCTGACAGCTAGCTTCAAGTCCTTTGTAGACGCGCGCTGACAATCCTCTGATGTGTTCAAACTTTTGCAGGCTAGATTCATGAAAAGATTTTTCGACGTCGTGGTGTCCGCCACGTTGTTGGTGGTACTTTCTCCGGTGCTTGTTCTGATTGCGCTGACTGTCGCTACTATGTTGGGCTCGCCCGTGTTGTTTGCCCAAATCAGGCCGGGGCTTGGTGGCGCAGCTTTTAAGATGTATAAGTTTCGAACTATGTTGAATGCCTACGATGGTCGTGGGGTTCTGCTCGAGGACGGCCTGCGGTTGACCCGATTCGGTCGTTTCCTTCGCTCAACGAGCCTAGATGAATTGCCAGAATTATGGAATGTGTTTGTTGGTCATATGAGTTTGGTCGGGCCTCGTCCTCTCTTGATGGAGTATCTACCGCTGTATTCGCAAGAACAAATGCGTCGTCATGAGGTGCGTCCAGGCATTACTGGCCTCGCTCAAGTAAGTGGCCGTAATGCAATTGGTTGGAGCGAACGCTTCAAAATAGATGTTTGGTATGTGGATAATGCGTCGTTTTTGTTGGACTTGAAGATACTTGCACGAACGGTAGGCAAAGTATTAGCCCGTGATGGGGTAAGTAAAGTAGGCGAAGCGACGATGAGTAGGTTCACTGGGAAAGAGTAAATATGGGGGCTTTATTTGGCGTGGTGGGAGCCGGTGGCTGTGGTCGCGGAGTTATGCCACTTGCGAAAGCTCAGTTGGCAAGACTTGGGGTTGATCATTGTGGCTTGGTCTTTGTTGACGATGCTTTGGCTGGTCGGCAAGTCAATGGTCTGCGTGTATTAAGCCATGCGCAATTTTTGACAGAGACCGCTTCTGCTCGATATGCGGTTGTTGCTGTCGCGAACGCCACAACTCGTGAACGTATCGCGTCAAGGTGTGAAGCTGATGGCATTTTGCCATGGGCTGTATCTGCTGAGAATGTTGTGATGATGGATGACGTAGAGATGGGGTGCGGCTCGATTTTGAGTCCATTCGTTACGTTGACATCGAATATTGTTATCGGGCGACATTTTCATGCGAACTTATACAGCTATGTTGAGCATGACTGTGTAATTGGGGACTATGTGACGTTCGCCCCAAGTGTGAAGTGCAATGGCAATGTCGTTGTAGAGGATTATGCCTACATAGGTGCCGGTGCAGTTATCAAGCAAGGTCTGCCAGGCGCTCCAATTGTTATCGGGCGCGGTGCTATCGTGGGTATGGGGGCTGTCGTGACAAAAAGCGTCCTTCCCGGAGAGACGGTGGTAGGTAATCCGGCCACTAAATTAATTAAGTAAGGCAGTTCTGCAATGTTAAACACCAAATTCTCACCTTGGCCCAGTTTCACTAAGGAAGAGGCTGATGCGGTGCAAAGTTTACTGATGTCAAACAAAGTAAATTATTGGACAGGGAGTGAGACTCGATATTTTGAACAAGAGTTTGCAGCTTGGTCGGGTGCTCGTTATGCCGTGGCACTTGCAAATGGGACTCTTGCATTGGATGTCGCTCTCAAAGCATTGGGTGTCGGCAAGGGAGATGAGGTCGTGGTCACGTCTCGAACGTTTATTGCCTCGGTGTCCTGTATTGTTAATGCGGGCGCTGTTCCTGTTTTTGCAGATGTTGAGTTGGACAGTGGCAACATCTCTGCTGCCTCAATCGCCAAAGTTTTAACGCCCAAAACTAAAGCCGTCATTTGCGTACATTTAGCAGGGTGGCCATGTGACATGGATGCCATCATGGCGCTGGCAAAGCAGCATGGGATCAAGGTTATTGAAGATTGCGCCCAAGCGCATGGGGCTCGGTACAAGGGGCGATCTGTTGGCTGTATTGGGCATGTAGGTGCATGGAGTTTTTGCCAAGATAAGATCATGACCACAGGTGGTGAGGGCGGCATGGTCACTACCAACGATGAAACTTTATGGCGCAGTATGTGGGCCTACAAGGATCACGGAAAAAGTTATGAGGCGGTCTACGAGCGTGAGCACCCTCCTGGATACCGGTGGTTACATGACAGCTTTGGCACAAATTGGCGCATGCTTGAGATGCAGGCAGCAATTGGGCGTATTCAGCTGAGGCGCATGGAAAATTGGCAAACCTTGCGCGCGAAGAATGCTCGAGCAATAGCGCATGCTTGTTCAAACTTTTCCGCTTTGATTGTTCCTAAATTTAAATGCCATATAAACCTCTGTACTAATGACTGCCCTGCTCAGCAAGGCTGCTCGCATGCGAACTATAAGTTTTATGCATATGTAAATCCTTCTCAGCTCAATGATGGCTGGACCCGCGACAAAATTATTGATGCTATCAATGCTGAGGACGTGCCCTGTTATCAAGGGTCATGCTCAGAGGTGTATTTGGAGAAAGCGTTTGATACAACCGGTTGGCGGCCTAGTAATCGTCTGGCGAACGCTCGGCATCTTGGTGAAACAACACTTATGTTCTTGGTGCACCCTACCTTGACAGAGCTAGAAATTCAAAAAACTTGTGATGTAATTTCGAATGTTATGCGTAAAGCCAGTAAGGATTGAGTCATGCCATTGAATCAAGCGGCATCATACTTACTTGCCTTGCCGCGAGGCATAAAGCGCGTTGTTGTTGTTTTTATCGATGCATTATTTTGTTGCTTGGCAGTATGGCTAGCTTTTGCTCTAAGGCTAGAGGCATGGCTGCCCGTAAATGCCACTATATCCTTTGCCTGTGTTGTGTCGATTGCTATTGCATTGCCACTATTTGCAGTGTTTGGGTTGTATCGTGCAATCTTTAGATATGCTGGTATTGATGCTCTTTATGCCATTTTTAAGTCCTTGGCGCTTTATACTGGCATTTATTTCAGCATCTTTACCCTTATGGGGGTGGTTGGCGGCGTTCCTCGAACTATCGGTTTTATTCAGCCTACCCTCTTGGCGATTTTTGTACTTGTATCCCGTTTGGTTGCGAGGTATTGGCTGGGTGGTTTGTATCGGCGCATCAGCAGAGCAGATGCCCGCCGTTTGCTGATATATGGTGCTGGGTCTGCAGGTCGGCAGCTTGCCTCTGCACTGGCTAACAGCAGCGAAATGCGACCAGTAGGCTATTTGGATGACGACATCCAACTGCACGGCCAAACGCTCAATGGTTTGAGAATTTATAACCCCAGTTGTTTAGATGAGCTGGTGAGCAATCTCAATATTCAAGATGTGTTACTAGCGATGCCTTCTGCGTCGCGAGTCAGGCGTAATGAGGTGCTAGAACTCACCCGTAAAGCACGGGTGCAAGTTCGTACTTTGCCAGGCTTGGCCGACTTGGCGCAAGGCAATGTGCAAGTGTCAGACTTGAAAGAGCTTGATATTGAAGACTTGTTGGGTCGTGAGCCTGTGGTGCCTAACCCTTTGCTGTTGAGTAAAAAAATTGCAGGCAAAGTGGTGCTAGTGACGGGTGCAGGCGGCTCAATCGGCAGCGAACTGTGCCGTCAAATTATCAAAATAAAGCCAGCAATTCTGTTGCTTGTTGAGTCGTCAGAGTTCGCGCTGTATGGGATTCACCAAGAGCTGGAGAAGAAGTTGTTGACAGCCCATACTGATTGCACGCTCGTGCCATTGCTAGCCAATGTGCAAGACGAAAAGCGCATGTCAGACATCTTCTCTGCTTGGTTGCCTGCCACGGTGTACCACGCCGCAGCATACAAGCATGTGCCATTGGTGGAGCAAAACATAGGGCAAGGAGTTCTGAACAATGTCTTCGGTACATTGACTTTGGCTCGGCAAGCCCTCAAGTCTGGCGTATTGGACTTTGTGTTGATCAGTACAGACAAGGCTGTCCGCCCCACCAATGTTATGGGGGCTAGCAAACGCTTGGCTGAGATGGTGTTGCAAGCCTTAGCGCAGCAAAACACTTTGCAGCATAAAAGGCCAACGCGCTTCAGCATGGTCCGTTTTGGCAATGTGCTGGGCTCTTCTGGTTCTGTTGTGCCGTTGTTTAGGCGGTTAATCAAAGAAGGCGGCCCCATTACTGTGACGCATCCCGAGGTTACGCGCTACTTCATGACGATTCCAGAGGCGGCTGAGCTGGTAATTCAAGCCGGGGCGATGGCCGAAGGGGGCGAGGTGTTCGTACTGGACATGGGCGAGAGTATCAAGATTGTTGACTTGGCCCTTCGGATGATTGAGCTGTCTGGACTGAGCCTGAAAAACGAAGTAAACCCAGACGGTGACATCGCTATTGAAGTGACAGGCTTAAGGCCTGGCGAAAAGCTATACGAAGAGTTGTTGATAGGGGATGACCCACAGTCGACCGCTCACCCACGCATCATGAAGGCGCGCGAGACGTTTATTGAACTCAATGAACTGATGCCTGTGCTAGACCAACTTGCCCAAGCCGTTTGCGTCAATGATGTGACTCGAGTTCGAACCATTTTGCAAACAACTGTTTCTGGTTACCAGCCAGACAGCCATGTGGCTGATTGGGTTTACCGCAATACCAATGATTGAGAGTAACTGTACATATGAATGCTAATTCGATGAATACTAAGCTGGCTATGTTTTTTGCAGCTTTGTTGGGGGCTGCAGTGTTTACTTCTGTCGCCTTCACCAACATAGCGGTGCTAGGTCTTTTGTTAATCGCCCCATTTGCTTGGCGTGAGTTTCATAAGACACATCAGTCGACAGAGGCAGATGCCAAGTTGTTTTTGGCTTTAGTTATTGCACTGTGCGCGTGGGATGTGTTCACCAACGTATTGGCAGGTTATGGCTTAGGGGCTTCGTTAAAAGACTTGTTGCATGACATGCGCACCTTTGGTTTTGTTGTACTGTTGTGGGCTGTTTTTGCTAATCCGCGCGTGGCGCGGGTGGGATTTGGGGCTGTGTTTGCCACGATTCTGATAATGGCCTCTGTTAATTTGCTATTGACGTTATCGAGTCATGTTGTGCAGGGCGAATATTTCACTACGGGCTTTCTTGGCATGTCGCATATGTCTCACATGTACGGCCAAGCGCTGGTGGGGTTCGTTTTTGTTCTGACGCAAATGTGGTTGGTCCGGTCAAAGTTGTCATGGCGTGTGGCTGTCCCCATTGCATTGCTGTTGGCGTCTTTAGTTTTGGCGAGTGAAAGAAGAACAGGCTGGGTTCTGTTGGTTGCAGGTTTTGGCGCCTGGGGTTTGCTAAATGCGAAACGTTTGTTCGCTGGTAAATACAAGTGGTGGTTATTAGGTGCCGCAATTGCGGTGGTGTCTGTGGTCGCCAGTTCAGATGTTGTACATCGACGTATGGCCTTGGCTGTAATTGAGTTTAATGAGTATCTCTCGCTCTCTCCCAAAGAACGCTCAGCAGCGATTTTTGGATCAGTTTCTATTCGCATGCAATATGCGGCAACAGCATGGGAGGCGATTAAGCAAAGCAACTGGTGGATTGGCGTGGGCAGCATTGGCTTCCCTGCAGCCTATCAAGCAGCGGCAACCGCGCTTGAAGTTACCCCCGAGTCCTGGGTTCGTTACAACTGGGGCAATCCGCACAACGAATATCTCTACATTCTGGCCACCAAGGGTGTAATTGGTTTGACTTTGTATTTGGCGATATTTGCCCAAGCATGCCGTGTGGCGTGGGGCAAAACAGATGAAATTCAGCGTGTGGGGTTGGTGATGTTTGTGTTCTTATTCATGTTGAGCATTACTACCAACTCCATGATGATCGACATGGAAGAAGGACATTTCACGATGCTGATCCTGTTGGTTTTCTTGGCGCCTAAGTCACTGGATTTAATGGGCAACAAGTTTGAAACACGAGAGCAACTGAAGTAACGGCATGACAATTTTTGTTACAGGCTGCGCAGGTTTTATCGGCAGCAACTTTGTACACACCTGGTTATCTACCTTAGATGAGCGGGTTGTGAATTTAGATAAGCTGACCTACGCTGGCAATTTAGAAAATCTTAAAGCGTTTGACGGTGACGAGCGTCACGTGTTTGTCCAAGCTGACATTGGCGACCGCGCATTGGTTGGTAAGTTGCTGGCCGATCACAAGCCTCGTGCGGTGTTGAACTTCGCCGCTGAAAGTCATGTGGACCGTTCCATTCATGGGCCAGGTGACTTTATCGAAACCAACGTGATGGGCACATTCAATTTACTGGAAAGTGTTCGGGCGTATTGGCAGGAACTACCAGCTGCAGACCAAGAGATTTTTAGGTTTCTGCATGTGTCGACCGACGAGGTATACGGTACGCTGTCGCCCACCGATCCGCCGTTTGCCGAAACAAAAAATTACGAGCCCAATAGCCCTTACTCAGCGAGTAAAGCAGCCAGCGACCACTTGGTGCGCGCATGGCATCACACGTACGGCTTGCCGGTGCTGACTACCAATTGCAGCAACAACTATGGGCCATATCACTTCCCCGAAAAGCTGATTCCTTTGGTGCTGCTCAATGCGCTGGCTGGTAAGTCGCTGCCAATTTATGGTGATGGTCAGCAAGTGCGTGATTGGCTGTATGTTGAAGACCATTGCCGAGCCATTGCGCGAGTGTTAGAGATCGGCAAAGTGGGCGAGACCTATAACATCGGTGGCTGGAACGAAAAGCCAAACCTTGAAGTGGTCAACACCCTTTGCGCGGTGTTGGATGAGCTGCAACCTCGCCCCGATGGCAAACGCTACGCCGAGCAAATTACCTACGTCAAAGACCGTCCCGGCCACGACCGCCGCTACGCAATTGACGCCCGCAAGATCGAGCGAGATCTAGGCTGGAAGCCACAAGAAACGTTTGAGACCGGCATCCGCAAAACTGTGCAGTGGTACTTGGCCAACCAAGCATGGGTTGAGGGGGTGACCAGTGGGGCGTACCGCCAATGGGTGGGTAAGCAGTACGGTGAAAGTTAGGCCAATGCCGAAAATTTTGCTGCTTGGCAAAAATGGCCAAGTGGGTTGGGAGCTGCAGCGCAGCTTGGCCCTTTTGGGTGAGGTGTTGGCGCTCGATCGCCACAGCACCACCTATTGCGGTGATTTGTCAAAGCCCGAGCAATTGGCGCAAACGGTGCGCGACTACAAGCCAGACTTCATCGTGAATGCGGCAGCGCACACGGCGGTTGACAAAGCCGAGTCAGAGCCTGAGTTGGCCAAGGTTTTAAATGCCGATGCGCCTGCTGCGTTGGCCCGAGCTGCCGCCCAAGTGGGGGCGTGGTTGGTGCATTACTCGACCGACTATGTGTTTGATGGCAGTGGCACGCATGCAAGGCAAGAAAGCGAGGGCACAGGTCCGCTGAGCGTGTATGGCTATACCAAGCTGGATGGCGAAAAAGCGATTGTGGCCAGTGGCTGCAAGTATTTGATTTTTCGTACCAGCTGGGTCTATGCCGCACGTGGCGGCAACTTTGCCAAAACCATGTTGCGCTTGGCGCAAGAGCGCGACAAGCTGACTGTCATCAACGACCAACACGGCGCACCGACTGGTGCCGACTTGATTGCCGATGTGACAGCTCATGTCATGCGCCGAGTGCTCAATACACAAAACATTTCATTCAGCGGGGTGTACCACCTTGTAGCCTCGGGAGAAACCACGTGGCATGGCTATGCCAGCCACGTGATTGCGCAGGCCAAAGCGCAGCGGCCCGAGTTGGGCTGGCAGGTGGGTGAGATTGCCGCAGTGCCCACCAGCGCGTTTCCTACGCCGGCCGCGAGGCCGCTCAACTCCCGGCTTTGCAATACCAAACTTCAACAGGCGTTTGGCCTTGTATTGCCCCCGTGGCAACAGGGTGTAGACCGCATGTTGACCGAAATACTTTAAGCACGAAGAATAATATGACCAAGCAACGCAAAGGCATCATCCTCGCTGGTGGATCTGGCACCCGCTTGTACCCCGTCACGCAAGCCGTGAGTAAACAGCTCATGCCCGTGTACGACAAGCCGATGATTTACTACCCCCTCACCACGCTGATGCTGAGTGGTATTCGTGATGTGTTGGTGATTTCTACCCCGCAAGACACGCCGCGTTTTACCGAATTATTGGGTGATGGCAGCCAATGGGGTATGCACATTGAATACGCAGTGCAGCCCAGCCCCGATGGTTTGGCTCAAGCGTTCATCATTGGTAAAGACTTTGTGACGGATCACCCCAGTGCTTTGGTGTTGGGCGACAACATTTTTTATGGTCACGATTTGGTCAAGCAGCTGCATAGCGCCAATGACCGTACCAGTGGCGCGAGTGTTTTTGCCTACCATGTGCACGACCCCGAGCGCTATGGCGTGGTGGAGTTTGACGACCAGTACCGTGCTTTGAGCATTGAAGAAAAACCAGCAACGCCCAAGAGTAACTATGCGGTAACGGGCTTGTACTTCTACGACGAACAAGTGTGCGGCATTGCCGCCGATGTGAAGCCATCGCACCGAGGTGAGCTGGAAATCACCGATGTGAACAAGCGTTATTTAGAGATGGGCCAGTTGAATGTTGAAATCATGGGCCGTGGCTATGCGTGGCTAGACACAGGCACACACGACAGCTTGCTAGAAGCGGCCAGCTTTATTGGTACGTTGCAAAAACGCCAAGGCTTGATGGTGGCTTGCCCTGAGGAAATTGCCTTTGGCCAGAAATGGATCGACGCTGCTGCTCTAGAAAAATTGGCCAAGCCTTTGGCGAAAAACGGCTACGGTCAATACCTGCTGAACCTGTTGAAGTAAACGCTATGCCTTATCAAGTAACGACCACGCCTATCGACGGCGTGATGGTGCTAGAGCCCAAAGTCTTTGGCGACGCCCGCGGTTTCTTTTTTGAAAGCTTCAACTCTCGCGAGTTTGAGCAAGCCACAGGCCTCAAAGAAACCTTTGTGCAAGATAACCACAGCAAGTCGGCCAAAGGCGTGCTGCGCGGCCTGCACTACCAAGTGCAGCATGCGCAAGGCAAGCTGGTCCGAGTTACGCAGGGCACAGTGTTTGATGTGGCCGTGGACATTCGTAAAGGCTCGCTCACGTTTGGTCAATGGTTTGGGTGCGAGCTGTCAGCTGAAAACAAAAAGCAAATGTGGATACCAGCCGGGCTGGCTCATGGCTTTTTGGTGACGAGTGAGAGTGCAGAGTTTTTGTACAAAACGACCGACTACTATCACCCAGAGTTCGAGCGTAGTTTGTTGTGGAATGACCCAATCGTTGGCATTCAGTGGCCTTTGGATTTGGTGGGCGCGGCGCCTCTGTTAGCCACCAAAGATGCGACTGCACTCACTTTTGAACAGTCTAAGTTTCAGGCCTGAAGAGGCGCTAGCGTAATCGCGCCGTCCACACTGTTAGCCCAAACAAACCAAGGCTGCTTACTAACGCAAACGTCGTCATGTGATGCTTGGCATCGATGGGCTGCGCTAAACCGATCGGTGCTAGCAGCACCACAGCTTGCAGCAAACCCAGTGTCATGCATGCTAACGAATAAGTGTGTGCGGATTGCGTTTGAAAAGGCCGATGGCTAAAAGCCGCCGACAAGCAAGCACAGCCTTGCCATAGCACAAGTGGTGCAATATAAGGCCATACGCCATGCCAGCGCGGGTCAAGCCAGTCTTGATACAGCGCTACCGCGCACGATAGCCCCAACACGATGACGCAGGCGAATGCGCCTAGGCCAATCCACCAGGGGTTGGCCCAGGCGGTTTTCGTGGGATGTCGGCTTTGTGCCAACGCCACTTGTGCCCACGCCATGTGCACCACCGCCGGCAAGAAGCCCAGCACGCGCAGCAGGGCGCTCATCCAGCCGGTTTCTTCTGCGCCATACAAACGTTGCCACACCACGGTGATGGCAGTGGCAAGCAACGCGTCTACCAGCGTGTGCGCCATACGCAGTGTTGCGCTGCGGGGGTCTGATGGGCGTGTATGAATAGATGCTTGCGTATCGTCCTTATACGCTGGCTGTGAGTCTTCACGTGCGCAGAACGCTGGCACTAACCACGCTGCACCCACGGCATAGCCCAGAAGGGCTGACAGCAGCAAGGTTGGGCCATTCCAATCTAACGATGCGCCTACCAGCACGGCTGTGAGCGCGGTCGCCGCCGCAGTCACAGGTGGCAGCACACGTACAGCGGCTTGTTGCCACGCCGTGCCCGCACGCAATGTCAAGCTTTGTGCCAACATCCAACCCATTTGACAAAACGCCAGCAGCAGCGCCCAGAGCAAAGCGGGCCACAGGGCGAGTTGACTGAACCACACAGCCAGCGCGGCGATGGGCAGCAAGCCCAAGCCACGTAAAACGCTGGCACACCATGCGTACTGGGCCGCAATGTGCGCAGGTTGATGTTGATTGGCAAGTAGCCCGAGTTGTGACTGCGCCAGTGCCAAGGTCATCCAGAAAAAACCGATTTGACTGATGACTGAAAACTCCCCCACTTCTTGTGGAGAGAACAGTCGCAGCATGAGTAATGCAAACGCCACTTGCGTGGCAAATGCCACGGCGCTAGAGAGGGAAATCACGCGGCTGGTATTCAACGCACACCGCCTGACGTGATGTGCAGGTGTTTCCAAATCGCAAGCTTGGCCAAGAGCTTGGGCCAAGCCAATTCACGCACATCGGGCACC
>Ga0228702_1000231_pt1 | contig 47813 bp, 48 predicted proteins | sample McNCre217_Aug_MG_2_FD_178018 | JGI IMG/M metagenome (GOLD analysis project Ga0228702, IMG submission 178018) | Freshwater microbial communities from McNutts Creek, Athens, Georgia, United States - 20-17_Aug_MG | ecosystem: Environmental > Aquatic > Freshwater > Creek | place: USA: Georgia...
TGCGTTGTACCGTGGTGTTGCTGGGCGTGACTTGGATGCTTTGTGGGTCTTTGAGCAGGTTGTTGGCCAGTTCGCGAATTTCGTCGCTGAAGGTGGCAGAGAACAACAAGCTTTGTTTGTCTTTGGGCACCAAGGCCAAGATTTTCTTGACGTCGTGAATGAAGCCCATGTCCAACATGCGGTCGGCTTCGTCAAGCACCAAGATTTCCACGGTCGACAAGTCGAGCAAACCTTGCTGTTGCAAGTCAAGCAAGCGGCCGGGGGTGGCCACCAAGATGTCCACGCCTTTTTTGATGCGGGCGACTTGCGGGTTCATGCCCACGCCGCCAAAGATGACGGTGGAGGTGAGTTGCAAGTATTTGCCGTAGTTGCGCACCGACTCTTCCACTTGGGCCGCGAGTTCGCGGGTGGGGGTCAGCACGAGGGCGCGCACGCCGTACACGCCAAATTTGTTTTCTTTGCTGCGGCTCATGGTGAGCTTGTGCAACATGGGCAGGGTGAAGGCCGCTGTTTTACCGGTGCCTGTTTGGGCGCCTGCCAACAAGTCGTGACCTGCGAGAACCGCTGGAATGGCTTGGGCTTGGATGGGGGTAGGAGTTTCGTAGCCCTGTTCGGCCACAGCTTTTTGGATGGCCGGAGCCAAATTTAAATCTTCAAATTTCATGATGGAGCGCTTATGTCAGCGCATGACACCAACCCGCTTGGCCCGAAGGCCACCCAGTCAAAGGTCGGCAATATTTACAGGTGAGCTCTAGAAATCACAAACAGAGGTGTTTGGAACTGGCTCCAGCAGAAGTGCTGATGTTGCGGCAACTGGCGGCGGCAACGAGGAGCATTGTCGCACGGATCGAGATAGCTGGGATAATCAGCGTTTTATTGCTCCTGCTACCCGAAAGAAAACAAATGGCTCAGTACGTTTTTAGTATGAACCGCGTCGGCAAAATCGTGCCGCCCAAGCGTCAGATCTTGAAAGACATTTCCCTCTCCTTCTTCCCCGGAGCCAAGATTGGCGTATTGGGTACCAACGGTTCTGGTAAGTCCACCTTGCTCAAGATCATGGCGGGTCTTGACAAAGAGATCGAGGGCGAAGCCATTCCGATGGCGGGTCTGAAGATCGGATATCTCCCTCAAGAGCCACAACTCGATCCCGAGCACACCGTGCGTGAGTCTGTGGAAAGCGGTATGGGCGAAGTCAAGGCCGCTCAAGCGCGCCTTGAAGAGGTGTACGCCGCGTACGCTGAAGAGGATGCTGACTTCGACGCCTTGGCCGCTGAACAAGCCAAGCTCGAAGCCATCATTGCCACCGCTGGCGATGCTTCCGATCACCAACTCGAAATCGCCGCCGATGCGTTGCGTTTGCCCCCGTGGGACGCCATCATTGGCAAACTGTCGGGTGGTGAAAAGCGCCGCGTGGCTTTGTGCCGCTTGTTGCTGTCCAAGCCTGACATGTTGCTGCTTGACGAACCCACCAACCATTTGGACGCTGAATCGGTGGACTGGCTGGAGCAGTTCTTGGCCCGCTTCTCAGGCACCGTGGTGGCCATTACCCATGACCGCTACTTCCTCGACAACGCTGCCGAATGGATTTTGGAACTCGACCGTGGTCATGGCATTCCCTACAAGGGCAACTACTCCACATGGTTGGAGCAAAAAGAAGCCCGTTTGGAGCAAGAGCAACGCACCGAAGACGCACGTACCAAGGCCATGAAAAAGGAATTGGAATGGGCGCGTCAAAACCCCAAAGGCCGTCAAGCCAAGAGCAAGGCCCGTTTGGCCCGCTTCGAAGAACTGTCTGACTACGAATACCAAAAGCGCAATGAAACACAGGAAATTTTTATTCCAGTGGCGGAACGCTTGGGTCATGAAGTGTTTGAGTTCAAGAACGTCAGCAAGTCCTTTGGCGACCGTGTGTTGATTGACAACTTGAGCTTTCAAGTGCCTGCAGGCGCCATCGTTGGCATCATCGGCCCCAACGGCGCTGGTAAATCTACCTTGTTCAAGCTGATCGCTGGCAAAGAGCAACCCGACAGCGGCGAAGTCAAGATCGGTCAAACCGTCAAGATGGCCTTTGTGGACCAAAGCCGCGACGACTTGTCCGATGACAAGACCGTGTGGGAAGACATCTCAGGTGGTTTGGACATCTTGAACGTGGGCAAGTTCCAAATGCCAAGCCGTGCGTATTGCGGCCGCTTTAACTTCAACGGTGGCGACCAACAAAAGAAAGTCGGCATGTTGTCAGGCGGTGAGCGTGGTCGTTTGCACTTGGCTAAGACTTTGATCGAAGGCGGCAACGTGTTGCTGCTTGACGAACCTTCCAACGACTTGGACGTGGAAACCTTGCGCGCTTTGGAAGATGCGCTGTTGGAATTCGCTGGCTCTGTGATGGTGATTAGCCATGACCGCTGGTTCCTTGACCGGATTGCTACCCACATCTTGGCCGCTGAAGGCGATAGCCAATGGGTGTTCTTCGATGGCAACTACCAAGAGTACGAAGCCGACAAGAAGAAGCGTTTGGGTGAAGAGGGGGCCAAACCCAAACGTGTGCGTTTCAAAGCCTTGAAGTAATTTTTTACGCCGTCCTCCAAAGCCCAACCACCTAGCGGTGGTTGGGCTTTTTTATTCCAAGAGTTCTGCTTCATCATTTTTAATACTTTGATAGATTTACTTGACTATAAAATGCGTACAAATAGTTTCATATTTATGTGGAGCTTTCCTCAAATTAGTTAAGAGAACAGGAACTTGTGATGAATATGCCTCCTTCCAAAGAACCTTATGACGGCTATTGCGGTACCAGCTACGCCGCCAAAATGTTGGGCATCTCTGTGGGAACCGTGCAAGGTTTGGTCGAAAAGGGGGACCTGAAGGCCTGGAAAACCCAAGGCGGTCACCGTCGCATTTCTTTGCAGTCGATCCAAGAGTACCAACGTCGACACAACTTGGCCCCTGCATTGATGATGCAAAGCGAAGACCGTTTGCGCGTGCTGGTGGTGGAAGACGATGAAAGCACCCGTTTGATGTTGCAAGCCAACTTTGAACAATGGGGCTTGCCTTTAGATACGGTGATGTACGCATCCGCCATGGAGGCGTTGTTGGATATGCCCAGCTTGCAACCACAGGTGTTGTTGACCGATTTGAAAATGCCCAACGTCGATGGTTTTGAGTTTTTGAAAACCCTCAGTGCGCACAACCTCTTTAGCAATTTGGCCGTGGTCGTCATGACCGGTATGAGTGCCGAAGACGTGCGAGCCAAAGGTGGTTTACCCGATGGCGTGCAGCTGCTGCAAAAGCCCATCGATATGGACTGGTTGCATGGCTTCTTTGATGCGCTGATGTCCGTACGCCAAATCAACCGCCGCGCGCGCCAAGCGGCATAAGTTACAGGGCTAAGCGCCTGAGCGACAGCGGGGGTATTCGGAGCCAGTTAAGCTCTGCCCCGTGCTCAAACTATCTGTCCTCGATCAATCTGTCGCTGCTGCTGGCCGAAGCCAAGACGCAGCCATCCGTCAAACCTTAGACCTTGCCACTCAGTGCGAGGCATGGGGCTATCACCGCTTTTGGGTGAGCGAACACCACAGCCATCCCAGCATCGTAGGTACGGCGCCCGAGGTGCTGATGGGCGCCATTGCCGCAAGCACCACGCGCATTCGGCTGGGCAGCGCAGGCGTCATGCTGCCGCATTACGCGCCCCTCAAGGTGGCTGAACAATTTCGTGTGCTCGATGCCTTGGCCCCCGGCCGCATTGACCTAGGCGTGGGCCGTGCGCCCGGCAGCGATGGGCGCACTGCGCAGCTGCTCAACCCCGACCGACACGCCTCAGACAACTTCCCACAACAAGTGATGGAACTGCAAGCGTGGGTCACGGGCGAACCTATCCCCGCAGGTCACCCCGGCCACGGCGTGTACGCCTATCCCAGTGGCAACACATCGCCCGATGTGTGGATGCTGGGCAGCTCGGACTACGGCGCACAGCTTGCCGCGCATTTGGGACTGCCATATGCCTTTGCCTATTTCATCACCGATGGACAAGGTGTCGGCAACGCTTTCAACCTCTACCGCGCCAACTACCGCCCCAACGAGCGCAACCCCAAGCCGCGCGCCACGGTGTGCGTATGGGCTTTGGCGGCTGACACTGAAGACGAGGCTTGGCATTTGTTCCAAAGTCGAGCCCGTTGGAAGATGGACCGCAACACAGGACGCATCGGTGCCTTGCTGCCACCCGACCAAGCCGCGCGTGACTACAACGCCTCCGAGCAAGTGGCCCTCGCCGAATTGCGCGCAAGTGCTTTCGTGGGCAGTGCGCCGCAAGTCGCCGACAAACTGCGTAAGCTGGCCGAGCGTTTGCAGCTCGATGAAGTGGTCATCATCACGTGGACGCACGATGCCGCAGCGCAGGCCCGCTCGTATGAGCTGCTGGCCCAAGAGTTTTCATTGACGACATCTACCTAAAACCAAACCGGAGACTGAACCATGTTTTCAACCGCAATCGCAGGCAGCTTGCCCAAACCCGAATGGTTGGCCGAGACCAACAAACTCTGGCCTAAGTGGCAATCTGAGGGCGATGCGCTCTTGCAAGCCAAGGCAGATGCCACGCTGTTGTGGATCAAGGCGCAAGAAGACGCGGGCCTCGATGTGATTGGCGATGGTGAGCAATCGCGCCAACACTTTGTGCACGGCTTTTTAGAGCAGGTTGAAGGCATCGACTTTGAAAACAAAGTCACCATGGGCATCCGCAACAACCGCTACGACGCGCAAGTGCCGCAAGTCATTGCGCCTTTGAAGTTGAAAGGCCGTGTGCACGCGTTTGAAGCGCAGCTGGCACGCGCCCACACCAAGAAGAAACTCAAGTTCACCTTGCCCGGCCCCATGACCATCGTCGACACCGTGGCCGACCGCTTTTACGGCAAGGGTAAAGACCCTGTGCAAGGCCGCATCGACATGGCATTTGCCTTTGCCGAATTGCTCAACCAAGAAGCCTTGGCGTTGCAAGCCGATGGCGTGGACATCATTCAGTTTGACGAACCCGCGTTCAACGTCTACCTAGACGAAGCCGCAGACTGGGGCGTCAAAGCCCTAGAGCGCGCAGCGCAAGGCTTGACCTGTACCACCGCCGTTCACATTTGTTACGGCTATGGCATCGAAGCCAACAACAACTGGAAGAAGACCTTGGGTGACGAGTGGCGTCAATACGAAAAAGTGTTGCCCGCCTTGGCCAAGAGCAGCATCCAACAAGTGAGCCTCGAGTGCTACCACTCGCATGTGCCACCAGAGATGATGGCGTTGCTAGAAGGCAAAGACGTGATGGTGGGTGTGATTGACGTGGCCAGCGATGTGATTGAAACGCCAGAGCAAATTGCCAACACCATTGGCATGGCTTTGAAGTACGTGCCTAAGAACCGTTTGATTGCTTGCACCAACTGTGGCTTGGCGCCTATGAGCCGTGAGGTGGCTGTGAAGAAACTGGAGGCTTTGGCGGCTGGGGCTGCGTTGGCGCGTACTCGGTACGCCTGAGTTTGTTTTGTTGTTGTTCGGGAGGTGAGGGGTTTGGGCATCTGTTTACGCTCATGTCCCCCGATTCAGGCGAAGCCTGAATCTCCTCCTTGACTTCGCTACAACAGATACCCAAACCCCTCTCGTCGCTCACGAAGATGCTTGCTCGCCTTCGGCTTTGCAAGCTGCATGAGCCGCTCAACGGCAAAGAAGTAAAAGAAGCGAGTTAAGCGCACCCACCATCACCACAGCTACCGCTGCCGTGAATCTCGTCCTCAGGCAAAGCCTCAGGCGCAGTCACGATGCCAGTCTCAGCGTCATACCCCACACGACGCAAGTGCAAGGCCAGCGCAGCATCCATGGTCTGGGCATGTTGAGGGAACCAAATACCCAACTCGTGTGCCATTTGGCGCATCACCGCCATGTCGCCTTTTTCTCGGCCGCGGCGCAAGCCTTCGCGCATCACCTCCAGCACCACGTTGTGCTGCATGGTGTGGCAGTTGCTGGAGGAAAACTTGGTGTCTGCCATCCATTTGTCTTCGCCACCAAAGTGGTCTTCGGTGTGTTCAATCAAGGCCGCGAAGCGTTCCACCAAAGTGTCGTCATCTGCCAGTTCTGTGGCGGCCAGCAAGTCGACAAACTCACGGTGCGTGTCGTCCATGAAATCCAGCTCAAGTGACAAAGCGTCAGACCAAGCGAGGGTGACTTCGCGGGTGGGCAGTGTGGCGGTGAGTGTGTCGGACATAAAAGCTTTCGAATAAAACGGAGTGCCGGTTCGCTGCTGATGAGCGGTGCCTTGGCGTTTCTGACTCTGCAGGTGCAAGCTTAATTGTAAGAAGCCGCCACACCCTTGCGCTGGGTCAAACCCCGCGCAGCCAAGCAGCAAAGCGATGCAAATAACTGGGCTCGGCTACAAAGACGGCCAGTGTCACAGTCGCATTGGCCACGCCCGTCCAAAAAATCACCTCTGGAATGGTCAGGCCTGCACCCAGCAGGGCGCCTGCGATGAGCGAGCTGGCAATCATGAACAGCGCGTTGATGATGTTGTTGGCTGCGATGATGCGTGCGCATTCCGCGTTGTGGCTTTGCTGCTGAATCAGTGCATACATGGGCACGCTGTAAATGCCGGCAAACAGGCTGAGCAACACCAAATCGGCCATGATGCGCCAGTGTTCGGTTTGTGTGACGAAGGCGTTGATGCCCATCAGTTCAGCCACTGGCAAGTGGCTCGATGCCACATACAAGTCCACTGCAAACAGCGTCATGCCCATCGCACCCAGTGGGCTTAGGCCAATCTCAACGCGGCCTCGGCTGAGTGCCTCGCACAGAAGTGATCCCGCGCCAATGCCCACCGAGAACAACACCAAGAGCAGCGACGCCACTTGCGCGTCACCATGCAGTACCTCTTTGGCAAAGCTGGGGAATTGGCTGAGAAAGATCGCACCAAAGAACCACATCCAGCTGATGCCAATAAGGGTGATCAACACCGAGCGGTTGGCATTGGCCAAACGCAGGTTGTGCATGGTTTCGGTAAACGGGTTCCAGTTGATTTTCAATTCAGGGTTGGCGGCCGTCAGCGATGGAATACCTGCGCTGGTCCATCGACCCAACACGGCCACAGCCACGCAAGCGATGGCCACACTGGTGTGGCCAACCTCAGGAATCGCCACCAGCAAACCACCCGCCACATTGCCCAGCAAGATGGCCACAAACGTGCCCATTTCCACCATGCCGTTGCCACCGGTGAGTTCGTGCTCTTCGAGCACTTGAGGCAGATACGCAAACTTCACGGGGCCAAACAGCGTGGAGTGCAGGCCCATCAAAAACGTGCACAGCAACAGCACGGGCACTTGCTGTGTGGCAAAGCCCACAGCACCGAGCACCATGACGCCGATTTCAAAATTCTTCACAAAGCGCATCAGCGTGGCGTGGTCGTACCGGTCGGCCAACTGCCCGCTGGTGGCTGAAAACAAAAGGAAGGGGAGGATGAACAGTGCCCCAATCACCAAGCCCGCAAAAGAGACGGACAACCAGCTCACGCTGAGCTGGTAGGTCACCATCACGGTGAAGGCGAACTTGAACAGGTTGTCGTTCGCTGCACCGCAAAACTGCGTCCAGAAAAACGGCCCAAACCGACGTTGATTTAAGAGTGCGAACTGGTTGGCTTCGCGTGGAATCAAATGGCCGTCGGTTGGGCGGTTCATGTAGGTTTAAAGACGCTCAAAAATAGCAGCGATGCCTTGGCCGCCACCAATACACATGGTGACCAACGCGTACTTGCCGTTGATGCGTTGCAGCTCGTACAGAGCCTTGACGGTGATCAATGCCCCGGTTGCACCGATGGGGTGGCCCAAAGAAATGCCAGAGCCGTTGGGGTTGACTTTGGCGGGGTCGAGGCCCAGCTCTTTGCTCACGGCGCAGGCTTGTGCAGCGAAGGCTTCGTTGGCTTCGATCACGTCCATGTCGTTGGTGGTCAGGCCGGCTTTTTGCAAAGCGAGGCGTGATGCCGACACAGGGCCCATGCCCATGATTTTTGGGTCCAGGCCGGTGTGGGCATAAGACACCAAACGTGCCAATGGCTTCGCACCACGTGCTTGGGCCGTTTTGGCTTCCATCAACACCACAGCAGCAGCGGCGTCGTTGATGCCTGATGCGTTACCCGCAGTGACCGTGCCGTTTTCTTTGACGAACACAGGCTTCAACTTGGCCATGTCTTCCATCTTGCAGTTGGGGCGGAAGTGCTCGTCGGTGGCGTAGGCCACGTCGCCTTTTTTGCTCTTGAGCATCACAGGCATGATTTGGTCTTTGAAATAGCCCGCTTCGGTGGCGCGTTGGGCGCGGTTGTGGCTCTCTACCGCTGCTGCATCTTGCATGTCGCGGGTGATGCCAAATTTGGCCGCCACGTTTTCAGCCGTCACACCCATGTGGATGGTGTGGAAGGGGTCGTGCAAAGCGCCCACCACCATGTCGACCATCTTGGTGTCGCCCATGCGAGCGCCCCAGCGGGCGCTTAAGCTTGCGTAAGGGCCACGGCTCATGTTTTCTGCGCCGCCGCCAATGGCGATGTCGCAGTCGCCCAGCATGATGGCTTGGCTGGCAGACACGATGGCTTGCAAGCCCGAACCGCACAAACGGTTCACGTTGAAAGCGGGCGTGCCTTCGGCGCAACCGCCGTTGATGGCAGCCACGCGTGACAAATACATGTCTTTGGGTTCAGTGTTCACCACATGGCCAAACACCACATGGCCCACATCTTTGCCTTCCACATGGGCACGGGCCAAGGACTCGCGCACGACTTGGGCGGCCAGTTCGGTGGGGGGAATGTCTTTCAGGCTACCGCCGTAGGTACCAATGGCTGTACGAACACCGCTGACCACAACTACTTCACGCATTTCTGTCTCCAGTTATAAAAGTTAGAACCAAATGAGTTTGCGCCGCTTCGGCTACAGATGTCTTACGCCGTAAGCCCTAAAACATAAGGGTTTGCCGCAGACCAAGTGATGGGCGCTGTGAAAAACAACGGCTCTTCTGTGAAAGGATGGGGAAACCCGATGTCTTGCGCATGCAGCATCAAGCGTGGTGTGAGCGCCAAGATCTCAGGCGGAGCATACAGCGAGTCGCCCAGCATGGGGTGCCCCAAGCTTTGCATGTGCACGCGCAGTTGGTGCGTGCGGCCCGTGAAGGGTTCTAGCTCAATCAAGCTGGCGGTGTCGCCCGCTTGGACCATGCGCCAAAGGCTCAGGCTGGGCTTGCCGTCGGGGTGAATGATGTGAATGGGGCGACGCTCCCAGTCGAGCATGATGTTGCCCTCTATGGCTCGCCAGCCCTCTTCGTTGGTCGGCACATGTGCTTGGGTGAGCAGCGGGTTGCCCGCCACCACTGCCATGTAACGCTTACTCACCTGACGGGTTTCAAACAAACGGCTGATGCGGCGCTGTGCCTCAATGCCACGCGCCATCACGATGAGGCCCGAGGTGTCTTGGTCGAGGCGGTGCACTACCAGTGCGTCGGTGTAAATGTCTTGCACGCGCTTGGACAAGCAGTCTTGCTTCTCTGGCCCACGGCCAGGCACAGACAACAAGCCGCTGGGTTTTTCAAACACCAACAGGTGTTCGTCTTCGTAAATCGGGTTCATGTGTGGGTGGCGTAAATGGGCTTAGGTGGCGCGAGCCTGTGTTTGCTCCAGCACCACATTCGTGGTGGGGCGGGCCACACAGGGCAGCACATAGCCCTCGGCTTTTTCTTCGGCGCTTAAGCCTGGCCACTCAACGGTATAGGTCACTTCGCCACTCACGAGACGGCATACGCAGGTGCGGCAGGTGCCATTGCGGCATGAGCTGGGCAGCTCGATGCGAGATAGCTCGGCGGCTTCTAGCAGGGTGAGGTCACCCTCGATGTCGTATTGCAGGCCAGCGGGCTCCACCTTCACGGTGAAGATTTGAAAATTCTCTGGGGCAGTCATGCTTAGGCTGTCAGTTCGTGGCAGTTAATTTCGCTTCGGCTTTGTCCAGCACCAGCGCGAGGTTGTCTAGCAAATCGGTTTGGCTGAATGAGCAGCTCTCTTCGGCAAACAACGCACTCGATTCCAGTCGATCCACCAGCCCTAACCACACCTCTTCAAACTTGGGCGGCAGGGCTTTGAACAAAGCTTCTTGCGTGCGCGCGGTTTGTATGAACGCACGGTCGGTTTGTGCATTGCTGCGCAAATCTGCCAAGGCGATGCGAAGTGTGGCGAGAGCGAGGGTGGCAGACATCACTTGTTCTTGATTTTGCCGCGTGGTGCGACGTAAGTCGTGGGTGGGTTGGGACGGTCCGAGGTGGAGGTCTTGGGAGGTGACGTGTCCTTTTTAGGCTTCTTTGTCATTTTGTTGCTGTGTTGTTCGCCTTTGGCCATATCACCTTCTTTGTAGTTATCTCGGAGTGAGATGGGGTCATGGTAATTCAGTCTCTTGCCAGGTTCCCAGTGGTAAATCCTGCACGTTGTAGGGACCGATGTTTGTGCGTATCAAGCGCAGCGTCGGCAGGCCCACGGCGGCGGTCATGCGGCGCACTTGGCGGTTTCGGCCTTCGCGGATGGTGAGCTCAATCCACGAGGTGGGCAAGGTTCGCCGCACGCGAATGGGCGGGTCGCGCTCCCACAGGTAGGCGGGGGCATCTACAGTACGGGCGCGAGCGGGCAGGGTCATGCCGTCGTTGAGCATCACGCCGTTGGACAGGGCTAGCAGTGCGGCGTCATCTGCAATGCCTTCGACTTGCGCGAGGTAGGTTTTCTCCATCTTGAAGCGTGGGTCGGCAATGCGGGCTTGCAGTTGACCATCGTCGGTGAGCAGCAGCAGGCCTTCGCTGTCGGCGTCTAAGCGGCCTGCCACATACACGCCGGGCAGGCTGATGAACTCTTTCAGGCCGCGCCATTTCCCCTCGGGGGTGAACTGGCTCAGCACGCCGTAGGGCTTGTTAAAACGAATCAGCATGGCAGATGAAAAGCGAACGAAGCCTAGAGCGTATCAGGCGCGGTGCAGGGCTTTGGTGCACGCGGCTACCATGGCTGCATGACTGCCCATTTTGAAAGCGTGCCAAACGCCGCAATGTACCCCGATGCCTTTGATGTGGCAGCCCCTGAAATTGCCTTTGAGCGCGACCTGTGGCCGCGCAAGCTGGGCGTGTTTGTGCGCAATGCGCCTGTGGCTGAAGGCTCTGCAGCTGATGCCCCGCCTGATGAAAAGGCGCTGACAGCGCCGGTGCGCGAACTGGCCGTGGGCCAATTTGGTTTTGTGCCGCAATGGGTCAAGTCGGCATCCGACGCCAAACTGCGTTCTACCAAGATGGTCAATGCCCGTTCGGAAATCGTCACAACATCCAACAACTTTCGCGATGCGTGGCTGGCAGGCCAGCGTTGCATCGTGCCCATGATGGCGTTTTTTGAAGACGATTGGCGCAGCGGCAAAGCCGTGCCCACGCGCATCACCCGTGTGGACGGCAAGCCCATGGGCGTAGCGGGCATTTGGGAGCGTTGGGCCAAAGACGGTGCAGAAATCATCAGCTTCACGTTACTCACCGTCAATGCCAACAGCCACGCCTTGCTGCACCGCTACCAACAAAACGGCAATGAAAAACGCATGCCTGTCATCTTGGGCGAGGGCGCGTATGACGCATGGCTCAATACAAAAGCCGAGAAAGCCCGCGAATTTATGCGCGCTTACTCGGCTCACTTGTTGACGGCCAATCCCGTCGAGAAGAAGTAATTACTTCACTTCGGTCACGAACTGCTCGCGTGGGCGACGCACTTTCTTGAGAGGTGCGAGCCAGTCTTGCTCGGCCAAGCGGTAGCCCAAAGGCATGATGGCCACGCTGCGCAAACCGCGGGCGTGCAAGTTCAAAATTTCGTCCACAGCTGCTGCGTCGAAACCTTCCATCGGTGTGGCGTCCACTTCTTCAAACGCTGCAGCGATCAAGGCTGCGCCCATGCCAATGTAGGCTTGGCGCGCGGCGTGTTCGAAGTTCACTTTTGCATCGCGTGCAGGGTAATTGGCCAACAACATTTGGCGGTAGTTTTCCCAGCCTTCGTTGGTGCCACCGCGCTGCGCGTTGGTCAGGTCAAACATCATGTTGATGCGCTCGGCGGTGTAGTTGTCCCACGCGGCAAACACCAACAGGTGTGAGCCTTCGGTGATCTGCGCTTGGCCATGTGCGCTGGCTTGAATCTTGGCGCGCACGTCTGGGTTGGTGACCAACACAATTTCAAACGGTTGCAAGCCACTCGATGTGGGCGCTAAGCGAGCGGCTTCGATGATGCGTTCCACTTTGTCTTGCGGCACCACTTTGGTGGCATCCATTTTTTTAGCGGCGTAGCGCCATTGCAATTTGTCGAGAAGCGTTGACATTCAGAAAATCCTTTGTGATGGCGAAACATAGTCAAGCCAGACTGGCTTGGGGCTATTGGGAACTCGAATGAGAAGATGGTGCTTGATTGCCTGTTTTCAAGGCAATTTTTGCGAAGCCTGATGGAATCTAGCCTGAAGAAGATATCCAAGGTGTTGTCCACAGCTTCATACACAGAGGCCATGGACAACTTTTCCGTGACTTACTTGGCCCAAGTGTCCTTGAGTCCCGTGATCTTGTTGAACACCAACTTACCCTCAGCATGGTCCACGCGGTCGGTCACAAAGTAGCCGTGGCGTTCAAACTGAAAGTGCGCGCTGGCCGGCACGTGAGCCAATGATGGCTCCACATACGCGGTCACCACTTTCAGGCTGTCGGGGTTGAGGGCGGCTAAGAAATCTTTGCCGCCTGCGTCGGGTTGTTCATCGGTGAACAAGCGGTCATACATGCGCACTTGCGCCTCTAGGCCATCGTTCACGCCCACCCATGTGATGGCAGCGCTGGCTTTGACGGTGGCGCTGCCGGGTGTGCCGCTCTTGGTGTCGGGGATGACGTTGGCTTGCACCTCGGTGATGTTGCCAGCCGCATCTTTGGTGCAGCCCGTGCACTCAATCACGTAGCCGCCTTTGAGGCGCACTTTGTTGCCCGGGTAGAGGCGTTTGTAGCCTTTGGGCGGCACTTCGGCGAAGTCGTCACGCTCAATCCACACTTCTTTGCCAATTTTGAAATGGCGTGTGGGTACTTCAGCACCTTCCTCGGCGTGAGGCAGCGCAGGTTGTGTGCACGGCTCTAGGTGGCCCGCACCCATCACTTCGTCCCAGTTGGTGAGCACGAGTTTGACGGGGTCCAGCACGGCCATGGCGCGGTGTGCGGTGTTCTCCAGAGATTCGCGCAAGCAGCCTTCGAGGGTGCTGTAGTCAATCCAGCTGTCGCTCTTGGTCACACCAATGCGCTCGGCAAACAGTTGCAGGCTCTCGGGTGTGTAGCCACGGCGGCGCAGGCCGACGATGGTGGGCATGCGGGGGTCGTCCCAGCCGTTGACTTTGCCTTCGTTCACCAGTTGTGCGAGTTTGCGCTTGCTGGTGATGACGTAGGTGAGGTTGAGGCGCGAGAACTCGTATTGCTTCGGGCTTGGCGCAGCCAGCAGGCCGCACTCGCACAGGTGCTCCATCAACCAGTCGTAGAACGGGCGTTGGTCTTCAAACTCCAGCGTACAAATGCTGTGGGTGATTTGTTCCAGCGCGTCTTCGATGGGGTGGGCAAAGGTGTACATCGGGTAGATGCACCAGGTGTCGCCCGTGTTGTGGTGGGTGGCGCGGCGAATGCGGTAGATGGCCGGGTCGCGCAGGTTGATGTTGGGCGAGGCCATGTCAATCTTGGCGCGAAGCACGGCTGCACCGTCGGCTAGCTTGCCGTCGCGCATTTCGCGAAAGCGTGCGAGGTTTTCAGCAGGGGTGCGCGAGCGGAAAGGGCTGTTCACACCGTGCTTAGAAAAGTCGCCACGGTTGACGCGCATTTCTTCTGGCGTTTGTTCGTCCACGTACGCATGGCCGGCTTCAATCAAGGCCTCGGCAGCGCGGTACATGAAGTCGAAGTAGTCGCTGGCTTGGTAGGCCTTGTCGTTGCCCGGTTGGCTCCAGCTAAAGCCCAGCCACTTCACCGCGTCGATGATGCTGTTGACGTATTCGGTGTCTTCTTTTTCGGGATTGGTGTCGTCAAAGCGCAAGTGGCACACGCCGCCGTAGTCACGCGCGAGGCCGAAGTTGATGCAAATGCTTTTGGCGTGGCCTACATGCAAGTAGCCATTGGGCTCGGGTGGAAAACGCGTGCGAATCTTGGCAGGGTCTGGTTCGCCCTTAGCGTGATGGGCTGCATCGCCAGGGCTGCCCGCCCAACGGCGGCTGGCGTAAGTGCCTTGGGCCAAATCGTTTTCGATGATTTGGCGCAAAAAGTTGCTGGGCTTGTGGTCTTGTACTGTCGCAGGGTGGGCGGGTTTCGTCATGCAACGATTTTAGGCGGGGCAATGCGCGATCTTGGACGGCGCATGCCCAATGTTCATCGCGATGCTTAGATTTTTCGGCCCAAGCGTTTTTCCACCTGTTTCTTCTCCCACTCAGCACCCAAAGGGCTGAGGCGCTCAAACACGCGCAGGCCATGAAACAGCACGCCAATGCCCCAACCCATCGCCACCCATCGCACCCACAGGTATTGGGGGTGAGTCCATAAATTGATGCCAAGCAAGAGGGTGATGACGATGACGTATTGGGCTAAATGCAGATAAAAGCCCTTGAGCTTGCGCACTTGGGCGAAGGCCAATGCCTCTTCTGCGTCAAAAGCAGCGGGCGATGTGGGGGATGCGAGGACTGTTGCAGTGTTCATGTTGGGCTCCTGAAGTGTTGAGAAATCAATTTCAAACACGGCAGCCAGAGATTTCAAAGATTCCGTGCTTGCCACTTGCCCTTGTTCCAAGCGTTGAATGGTGCGCACACTCAGACCACTGAGGTCTGCGAGTTGTTGTTGTGACCAACCGCGTTGGAGTCTGAGTTTTTGAATCAACATATGAAGTTCCTGTTTGCCGAGGCCCGTAATTTAGTTTTTTGTTTCGCTTTTGAACACGTCATGAGGGCGACTTTGGCACGTCATGGCAGCGACAAACCTCGTGTCGCCCGCATCAACCGTTGGTTAGAGGACCCGTCCATCCACCACTTGAATGGTTTTGTCACAACGCGTCGCGAGCTCGGGGTTGTGGGTCACAAACAGAACCGTCGTGCCTTGTTCTCGGCTGACGCGGCGCAGCAACTCAAACACGGCATCGGCGCTTTTGCTGTCTAAGTTGCCGGTGGGTTCATCGGCCAGCAGCAGGGCGGGGTTCATGGCCAGTGCACGAGCCACCGCCACGCGTTGCTGTTGACCGCCCGACAAGCTGCCCGATGGCTGGTGGGCAAAGGCACTCAGGCCCACGCTGTCCAGCAGCTCGGCGGCGCGTGCTTCGATGTTGGGATTGGGAAAACCTGCTGCACCCAGCAAAGGCATCATCACGTTTTCAAGCGCAGTGAAGGCGTTGAGCAAGTGGTGGTGTTGAAACACAAAGCCAATCGCATGGCCGCGTAAGCGGGTGAGGGCTTGGTCGCCCAGCCCTGTGGTTTCCTCACCCGTGATGGCTAGCTGGCCATGTGTGGGGCGATCCAGCAAGCCAATGATGTTGAGCAAGGTGCTTTTGCCAGAGCCCGAGGGGCCCATGACGGCGCAAAACTCGCCCCTAGACAAGCTGAAGTTGATGTGATGCAAGATTTCAATCTCATTGGGCTGGCCCACATTGAATGATTTGCACACATCTTGCAGATGCACCACCTGTGTGGCAGGGGACAAGTTTTGTTTATCCACGGATGGCGCTCACAGGGTCAAGCCGCGCCGCGCGCATGGCGGGGGCAAATGAGGCGATCAGCCCGGTGGCTGTGGCCAGTAACAAGGCCATGGCAAACATCAAGGGCTCGAAGTTGACCGCAAACATCACCGTGCCATCCGGGTTGCGCTGGGCATGCTGCCAGACCACAAGCCCAGCCGAGCCCAAGGCTGAACCTGCCAACGCGCCGCCAAAGCCCAGCAGGCCGCCTTGCAACAAAAAGATGCGCAAGATTTGTTCACGTGTGATGCCCATGGCGCGCAAGATACCAATCTCGCGCGATTTTTGAACCACCGACACCACCAGTACGCTGGCAATGCCAAATGCCACGGACAAGCCCACAAACACGCGAATGGCGGTGTTGGCAGTGGTTTGTGCGCTGATGGCGGTGAAAAATTGCTCGTTGGTTTTGATCCAGCTGTCCGCCTCGACGCCCGTGAGTTGGGTGATGCGATGCGCCACCAACTCCGCGCCGTACACATCGTGCACGGTGACATCCAAGGTCGACACGCCGCCAGGAAGCCCCAGCAAACTTTGTGCGGAGCGCAGCGCCATCAGCGTGGTGCGTGCGTTGGCGGCTTTGTTGCCCAAGTCAAACACGCCTGTGATGGTCAGCGTGTTGGCATGGCCGCTGGCGGAGGTGACGCGCAGTTTGTCGCCCACAGACACGCCCAAATCGTTGGCCAATTCGGTGCCGATCAAGATGTCGTTGATGCTGATGCGTGCGGTGCCACGCACCATTTTTTCTGGCATGGGCACGATGCGAAAGTACAGCTCAGGCTCCACCCCCACCACGGTGATGGCGCGGCTGGCATCGCCTCGCACCACCAACGCTGAGCCGTTGGCCGCGGGCGAGACCACGTTCACCTCGGGCAGCGCACGTATTTGTGCAGCCACGCTTTGCCATTGGTCAATGCTCTTGAGCCGTTGCAGTGGCGGCTGAACGATGCTGCCTTCCACCGTCAAGGTGTCCGCACCGCGCAGCGCACGCGCAGTTTCTTTGGGGGGCAGCAATTGGATGTGGGCTTGGCCCGTCAACACGCGCTTCACAAAATTGCTTTGCAAGCCGCTGAGCAAGGCTGACATGAACACAATCACGCCCACCCCAATGGCTACGCCACCGATGATGAAGATGGTTTGCACGCGCCCTTCGCGCAAAAAGCGCAGCGCCACCAGCCATTCAAATGGCATCCAGCGAGGCAAGGGCTGGCGCGTGGTGAGAGGCCGCGTGTCGTTGCTGCTCATTTCGCCACAAGGTTGGAGATGGGGCGCACGCGGGTTTTGTCGTTCACAGGCAGCGCGGCCGTGGCCAATACTTGGTCGTTGACTGCCAACCCCTCTAGCACTTCGCACATGCCCTGACTGCGCAGGCCAAGGCGGATGGGGGTGCGTACGGTTTTGCCATGAACCACTTTCAGCACCCAAGGCTCAGTGCTGTCTAAGTTGTGAACAGCTTCGGTGGGCACCAGCACGGCTTGGCTGCGCTTGGCCACTTCAATGTCGACCGACACCGTCATGTCCTGTCGCACATAGGCCGGCGGCTGGGTCACACGCAACTTGACTTCCACCGACCCGCGCTGCGCATCCACCCCTGGGTTGATGTACATCAGCTCGGCGGTGAAACGCTGATCGGGGTAGGCATCAGACGACACCGATGCCGTTTGCCCAAGTTTGAGCAAGTTCAAGTGCTTCTCATCAATTTGCACCACCACATGTGTCTCGCCCTCGGGCGACAGCACCATCAGCACCTTGCCTGCTTGGACCGCATCGCCAGGTTCGACGTTGCGGGCAATCAGGGTGCCGGCGGCAGGGGCCAGCACTTGGCTGTAGCGTAATCGGGCGCGTGCCAGCTCGGCACCGGCTTGGGCTTGAGACAAGGCTGCTTCTGTCACTGCCATGTCGCTGCCACCGGCACGTGCGCTGCTGAGTTGTTGCTGGGCGATCTTGAGTTGAGAGCGTGCCACTTGTTCCGCACGCGTGGCCTCATCCAACGCGGCTTGCCCGATGAAGCCCTTGTTGAACAATTCCTGTGTGCGTTGCAAAGCACGTGTGGACGTGGCTTGGTTGACCTGTGCTTGCAACGCGGCTTGTTCAGCGAGTGGGGTTTGCACTTCACGCAGTTGACGCAGCTTGGCTTGGGCCTGGGTCACGGCCAACTCGGCTTGTCGCGCACTGGCGACCAATTCGGCATCTTCCAGTTGGATCAAGGTTTGCCCAGCTGTGACGTTTTGGCCTTCATTCACAGGGACGGCTTTGACCGTGCCTGTGATTTGCACACCCAGATCGACACGGTGTGGGCTTTCGATGTGGCCGCTGGCCACCACGGTTTGCACAAAATCACGTTGCACCACCGAGGCCACAGGCGTTTTGGGGCCTAGCCAAACATTAAGGAACAACCAAAAAATCAAACCTAAGGCCAGACAGGCCATGAGAATTTGCGTGCGATAGGTGCGTAGGTTTTGAATCAGTGGCATAGCGAATCCCATGATACGCGCCCGCCATGACAGGCTACATTCGGGCCATGAGTTACAAACACTTTTTGGGCCGTTCCGATTTGTCGTTGATCGCAGGCCAAGCCATGATTGAGCGTGGCTTAGAGCCTGAGTTCTCTCGGGCAGTCTTGCAAGAGTTGAGGGCCATTGCGCACGCAGGGCAAGATACCGATCCGCGTGTGGTCGACATGACGGCGTGGTTGTGGTGTTCCATCGACAACGATGACTCACGTGACTTAGACCAACTCACCGTGGCGCAAAAGCAAGCAGATGGCCAAACCAAAATTTGGGTGGCCGTGGCCGATGTGGATGTGTTGGTGCCCAAAGGCTCGGCCCTAGATGCGCATGCCAAACACAACACCACCTCGGTGTATACCTCGACGCGCATCTTTCCCATGTTGCCCGACCGTTTGTGCACCGATCTCACCTCACTCAACCCACACCAAGAACGCTTGGCCGTGGTGGTAGAGATGGTCATCAACTCAGAGGCCGAGGTGACTCATAGCCAGCTCTACCGTGCCAAGGTGCACAACAAAGCCAAGCTGGCCTACGACGCAATTTCTGATTGGATCGAAGGCGATGAGGCCTTGCCCGATGCTGCACAAGCCGTGCATGGCATGGCGGAACAATTGTTGTTGCAAGACGCGGTGGCTCAAAGTTTGCGCGTGCGCAGGCATGCACATGGTTCCTTGGAGTTTGAAACCTTGCAGCCTCATGCTGTGTTTGAAGGTGAGCGCGTGGTGGCGATTCGCCAGCAAGTGCAAAACCGAGCGCGTCAGTTGATTGAAGAATTCATGATCGCGGCCAACACCTGCACTGCGCAATTTTTGGCACAGCACGGACACGCGTCCTTGCGCCGCGTGGTGCGTTCGCCAGAGCGCTGGCAGCGCATCGTGGCCTTGGCCGCCACCTACGACGAACACTTGCCCGCCGAGCCTGACTCGGCTGCTTTGGAGGTCTTCTTGGCCAAGCGCCACAAAGCCGACCCGTTGCGTTTCCCTGACCTGTCTTTGATCATCGTCAAGCTCATGGGTTCGGGCGAGTACGTGGTCGAGCGTGCCAACAGCGAAGCCATTGGCCACTTTGGCCTGTCTGTGCGTGACTACACCCACTCCACCGCCCCCAACCGTCGTTACCCCGATTTGGTGACGCAGCGCATGATCAAAAGCGTGTTGATGCAAGCGCCTGCCCCCTACAGCAGCGCGGAATTAGAGTCGCTCGCTTTGCATTGCACCCAGCAAGAAGATGCGGCGCGCAAAGTGGAGCGACGCATGCGCAAATCGGAATCGGCCTTGATGCTGGCGGGCCACATCGGTCAAGTGTTTGAGGCCGTGGTCACGGGCAAAACGAACTCAGGCATTTGGGTGCGGGTGTTCTCGCCACCGGTCGAAGGCATGCTCACGTCCTACACCTCAGACCATGAGGTGGGCGAACTGTTGCGGGTGAAATTGATACACACCAATGTCGAACAAGGCTTCATTGACTTCGCTGCTTGGGGCTAGCCTGCACCCTCGATAATTGCGCGAGTTAAAGGAGTTGTATGGATATCGTTGTGTTGCTCAAAGCCGCCGTGATGGGCGTGGTCGAAGGTTTGACCGAGTTTTTGCCTATTTCATCCACAGGCCACCTCATCTTGGCTGGTGCTTTGTTGGGGATGGATGACGAGAAGGCCAAGGTGTTTGACATCGCCATTCAAACGGGCGCCATCTTCGCCGTGATCATTGTGTATTGGCAAAAAATTGCCAGCACCGTGGTGGCTTTGCCCACACAGGCAGAGGCCCGTCGTTTTGCGTTGAACGTGCTCATCGCTTTTGTGCCCGCTGTCGTGTTGGGCTTGGTGTTTGGCAAGTTCATCAAAGCGCATTTGTTCACGCCCACCGTGGTGGCCAGCACGTTCATCCTCGGAGGTTTCATCATTCTGTGGGCGGAGGGCTGGGGCCGTGCCAAGCCTGAGGGCGAAGACGAGCCAGCTGTTGAGCCTGCGCGCATCGAAACGGTGGAAGCCATGTCGCCCATCGACGCTTTGAAAGTGGGCTTGGTGCAGTGCTTGGCCATGATCCCCGGCACCAGCCGAAGCGGCGCCACCATCATTGGTGGCATGTTGCTGGGCTTGTCGCGCAAAGCGGCGACCGACTTTTCGTTTTACTTGGCCATTCCCACGCTCATTGGCGCGGGTGCGTACAGCCTCTACAAAGAACGCGAGCTGCTGAACATGGCCGATGCGCCCGTGTTTGCCGTGGGCTTGGTGTTCTCGTTCATCAGCGCATGGATTTGTGTGCGTTGGTTGCTGCGCTACATCGCCAGCCACAGCTTTGTGCCGTTTGCTTGGTACCGCATTGTGTTTGGCGTCGTGGTGTTGGCCACCGCGTGGACCGGCACGGTGACTTGGGCGGCTTGATCAGCCAATCATCAAGTTCAGCAGCGCGGTTTCCACAGCCGCAGCCGCCACCAACGGATGCTCCATCGGAAACAGATGCGTGCCATCAATCTTCATCACGCGCCCATGCGTGACACGGCGGCTGAAATCTAAGCCCACTTGTTTCAACTCACGCGATTGCAAGCCGCCAATCAAGGCGGCTTTGCATTTGAGTGGGTGACGTTTGAAATAGGTTTCCAAGTGGTCGGGCAGGCCGTTGTAGATGGCGCTTTCGATGTCGCGGTCAAAGCTCAACACGCGGCGTGTGCCTTGTGAGGTTTGCTCGTCGTGCGTGCCGTAGGTCACATAGTCTTGCAGCACTTGGGGGTGCCATTTTGCAAACACTTTTTTGTGCTGAAAGTGTTCCAGTGCTTCGGCTTCGTTGGCCCAACTGGTGCGGCGTTTGCGGCTGATGGCTGCAGGTGAAAAGGCTTCTGCACCCGGCACGCGTTTACCCACTTTGAGCAGCTGAGCCTTCCAGCCACCCAGCATGGGCGAGTCCAGCAGCACCACGCCGCGCACCAGTTCGGGGTGTTTGGCCGCCACCATCATGCTGAGAATGCCGCCTAGCGAATGGCCCACCAAAAACACGGGCGCGTCCTTCGCCAACGGCGTGGTGAAGTCGGTCAGCTGTTGCACCAAGTGCGGCCAGTTGTCGGTCACGGGGTAGCGCGGGTCGTGGCCAAATTTTTCCACGGCTTCGACGCGAAAGCCACGCGCCCGAATCGCGTCAAGCATGACGCGGTAGGTGCTAGCGGGAAAGCTGTTGCCGTGTGAGAAAACGATGAGCGGTTGTGTCATGCCGTTCAGATGAGCTTGTCGTCTGGGGTTTGAATTTTCTTCAGGGCTTGCACGCGCTGTGCGGGTTGCATCAAAGGTGTGGCGGTAGCGCCGCCGTCCCACACGGGGTCTTCGATGCCATCAAATACTTCGCGCAGCTTTTCGCCCCACGTGTTGTGCATCATTTGGAAGTAGGGGTTGTTTTCGTCGATACACACGACTTTGTCGCTCGCAAACTGGTCGGCTTCGTACACCACCATGTCGAGGGGCAAGCCCACCGAGAGGTTGGATTTGAGGGTGGAGTCCATCGACACCAGCGCGCACTTGGCGGCTTCGTCCAGTGGGGTGTCGGGGTGCAACACGCGGTCGAGCACGGGCTTGCCGTATTTGGATTCGCCAATTTGGAAGTAAGGCGTTTCAGCGGTGGCTTCGATGAAATTACCGGGTGAGTACACCTGAAACAAACGCATGCCTTCGCCTGCAATTTGCCCACCAAAGATGAGCGACACATTGAAGTCAACACCCGAGGCTTTGAGGGCAGCTGCATCACGCTCGTGCACACGGCGAATGGCTGCGCCCAACACGCGTACCGCATCAAACATGCTCTTGGCGTTCCAGATGGTGATAGGTTCGCTCTCGGGCGTGTCTTTGAGTTGTTCGATTTGCAAAATCTCGCGCACCGATTGCGAGATGGACAAATTGCCTGCCGACAACAACACCATGAAGCGGTCGCCCGGCTTCTCGTAAACAATCATTTTGCGGAAGGTGCTGATTTGGTCCAGGCCCGCGTTGGTGCGCGAGTCGGACAAAAACACGAGGCCCGCTTTGAGTTTGATGCCGACGCAGTAAGTCATAACAGTTTCTTCAATTGATACAGAGCGTCCAACGCATCGCGTGGACTGAGTTTGTCGGGGTCGATCTCGGCCAGCTTGGCTTGCAGCGGGCTGGGGCCTACATCGTCTTGCAACGGAGGTGGCGCAAAGAGGTCGACTTGTACCTTCGATGCGTCAGCCCCCGCTTCGAGCGAGGCCAGCGCATGGCGGGCATGGCTGAGTACAGCAGAAGGCATGCCAGCTAAACGAGCCACTTGAATACCGTAGCTGCGACTGGCTGGGCCAGGTTGAATTTCGTGCAAAAACACAATGCTGGCACCCGACTCAGCCGCGCTCACATGCACGTTCACCGCCGCGCGGTGGTTGGCAGGGAACTCGGTGAGTTCAAAGTAATGCGTGGCAAACAGCGTGAAGGCTTGGGTCTTGTCGTGCAAGTGCGTGGCAATGCCGCTGGCCAAGGCCAAGCCGTCAAAGGTCGATGTGCCGCGGCCAATCTCGTCCATCAACACCAAGCTGTGCGGTGTGGCGGCGTGCAAGATTTGCGCGGCCTCGGTCATCTCCAGCATGAAGGTCGATTGCGCGTTGGCCAAGTCGTCGGCCGCGCCAATGCGGGTGTGGATGGCGTCGATTGGGCCCAGTCGGCACGCTGTGGCAGGCACGTGGCTGCCAATGCTGGCCAGCAACACGATGATGGCCACTTGGCGCATGTAGGTCGATTTACCGCCCATGTTGGGGCCGGTGATGACTTGCATGCGGTGGTGGTGGCCCAGTCGCGTGTCGTTGGCAATGAAGGTTTTGGCTGCGCCGCCAGCCACCACGCCATGTGTTTCGGCCAAGCGGGCTTCGACCACGGGGTGGCGGCCTTGTGCGATGTCAATGCACGGTTTTTTGACAAACTCAGGCGCACACCAACCCAGCGTGAGCGAGCGCTCGGCCAAGGCGCACAGCGCGTCAAGCGTGGCCACGGCTTGCGCCAAGCGGGTGAGGGCCGGCACGAATTGCTGCAGGGTGTCGAGCAGTTGCTCGAACAAAAACTTCTCGCGGGCCAAGGCGCGCTCTTGCGCACTGAGGGCCTTGTCTTCAAAGGTTTTGAGCTCGGGCGTGATGAAGCGCTCGGCGTTCTTCAAGGTTTGGCGACGCGTGTAATCGGCCGGCACTTTGTCGATCTGGCCTTGCGTGACCTCGATGTAAAAGCCGTGTACTTTGTTGAACTGCACGCGCAAGTTGGCAATGCCGGTGCGCTCGCGTTCGCGGGCTTCGAGTTCGAGCAAGAAGCCGTCGCAGTTGTTTTGGATGGCGCGTAGTTCGTCAAGGTCAGCGTCGTAACCGTGCCCAATGACGCCACCATCGCGCACCAAGACAGCGGGTTCGGGCAGCAATGCGCGCTCTAGCAATGCACCGCATTCGGGCGGCACGCACATATGTTGGGCGATCTGCACCAGCAAAGAGGGAGACAGAGTGCTCTGCGGAGGTAAAGGAGGAGCTGGCGTAGCCAGCGGGGGACACGCAGCAGAGTGCTCTGTCTCACTCTTTGCTGAGGCCGAGAAGGTGGGAATGAGCGGCTGAATGCGCAACGCTTTTTGTAGCGCTTGACCTAACGACACCAACTCACGCGGGCGCACTTGGCGCAACGACACGCGGGCGCTGATGCGCTGCACATCGCCCGAGCCTTTGAGGGCGTCGCGCAGCACTTTGTAGCTTTGCGTGCGGTTGTCTTGCAGCGCTTCGATGGCAGCCAGGCGGTGCATGGCTTGGCTGCGGTCGCGTTCGGGCGAGAGCAGCCAGTTTTTCAGTTGGCGGCTGCCCATGCCTGTCATGCAGGTGTCGAGCAACGAGAACAAGGTGGGCGAGTCTTCGCCGCGCAGCGTTTGGGTCAGCTCTAGGTTGCGACGGGTGGTGAGCGGCAGGTCAATCAACGCATCGTCGCGCGCCACGTACACGCCGTGCACGTGCGTGAGGGCGCGGCCTTGGGTGTGTTCGGCGTAGGCCAGCAGCGCAGCCGCAGCGGCGTGGGCTTGCACCACGTCTTGTGCGTTCCATGCGTTGAGCGATGCGGCTTGCAAATGCTCCAGCAGCTTGCGGCCACCTAATGCGGCATCAAACTGAAACGCAGGGCGCACTTGGGCAGGCAGCCCGAGGTTGCTGCAAAAGTTTTTCAGCTGTTGCTCAAACGCGGGGCTGACTTCGGCGCTGTAAATGATTTCGCTGGGTGCCACGCGAGCAATCCAGTTGGGCAGCTCGGCTGTGGCGCACTCGGCCAAATGCACCAAGCCTTGCGTGACGCTGAGCCACGCCAAGCCGCAACCGGCGCGGTCGCTCTGGTGGATGGCCAGCACATAGGCTTCGGTTTTGTCGCTGAGCAAGGCGCTATCAGTGAGCGTGCCGGGCGTGACCACGCGCACCACTTTGCGCTCGACCGGGCCTTTGCTGGCACCCACGTCACCCACCTGCTCGCAAATCGCCACGGATTCACCGAGCTTGATGAGGCGTGAGAGGTAGGTTTCGAGTGAATGAAATGGCACACCGGCCATCACCACGGGCTCGCCGTTGGACTGGCCACGCTGCGTGAGCGTGATGTCGAGCAGGCGCGTGACCTTTTCGGCATCGGCAAAGAACAACTCGTAAAAGTCGCCCATGCGGTAAAACAGCAGCGTCTCGGGGTGGTCAGCTTTGAGCCCCAAGTACTGCTGCATCATGGGGGTATGCCCAGACAAATCACGCATCGCAGTGCCTGCCAGAAAGTGTGGAACGGATTACAGCGGCGCGTCTGGCGCTTGGCGTGACAGGCTCAAGGTCTTGGCGGCCGTGCTGGCTGCGCGCTTGTCGTCGGCGCCTGCAAACTTGGAATACTTTTGCGTGATGGGCACCAACTGTGCGTAGATGCGGGGTGGGGCAGCCAAGCACTCTTCGTGCTCAAGGTAAGGGCCTTCGCCTGTGAAGTTGCTCACCAAGCCACCGGCTTCGGTGATGAGCAAAGCGCCTGCAGCCATGTCCCAAGGCTTCAAGCCGAGTTCAAAGAAACCGTCGCTGAAACCTGCGGCCACATAGGCCAAGTCGAGCGCGGCGGCACCTGGGCGGCGCAGGCCGGCGGTGCGTTGCATCACGTCGCCCATGAGGCTGAGGTATTTGTTGAAGTCGTCTTCGGGGCGGAAAGGAAAACCGGTGGCGAGCAAACACTCTTCCAAGCGGGTGCGTTTGCTCACGCGGATGCGGCGGTCGTTCATGAACGCGCCACGACCTTTGGTGGCGGTGAACAAGTCGTTGCGGGTGGGGTCGTAAATGACGGCTTGCTCTAAGCGGCCTTGCACTTGCAAAGCAATGCTCACGCAGTAGTAGGGGAAGCCGTGGATGAAGTTGGTCGTGCCGTCCAAAGGATCGATGATCCAGATGTGGTCAGCGTTCGGGTTGCCATGCGTCGAGCCTGACTCTTCGGCCAAGATGCCGTGGTCGGGGTAAGCGGTGAGCAGGGTGTCGATGATGGCGCGTTCGCTGTTTTGGTCAACTTCAGTCACAAAGTCGTTCACTTGCTTCTGTGAGATACGCACAGCTTCCACGTCGAGCGCGGCACGGTTGATGATGGCGCCGGCGGCGCGTGCAGCCTTGACGGCCACGTTGAGCATGGGGTGTACAGAAGAGGACGACATAGATTTTGTGAAGAGCTGAAGCCAAAGCTGGCGAAGAGGGCGCCCGAACGATGCGGGCGGCGACAATGTGGCAGATTTTACGCGCTCAGACGGACAAAACATTCATGAAAACCCGCTTCATCCTCATAAACACCAGCCACGCCGGCAATGTGGGTGCCGCAGCCCGTGCCATGAAGGTCATGGGATTTACCGATTTGGTGCTGGTCGCACCCCGTTGGGACAATGTGCTGCGCCGCGACGAAACCATCCAGCGGGCCAGCGGCGCTCTAGACGTGTTGGCCAACGCCCGCGTGGTCGAGACCTTGGACGAAGCCATTGAGGGCCTGCACCACCTGTGTGCCACCGCCATGACCCCGCGCGACTTTGGCCCGCCCACGTTGGAGCCGCGTCCGCACTTTGCGGCCTTGGCGGCTGAACACCGTGACAACACTGACTTTGGCGTGGGCTTTTTGTTTGGCTCCGAACGCTTTGGCATGCGCAACGAAGACGTGTACCGCTGCCACACCTGCTTGCGCATTCCAACCAACCCCAAATTCGGCTCGCTCAACTTAGGCGCAGCGGTGCAGGTGTTGGCGTATGACTGGCGTGAGGCGATGGGGGGGCTGGCCACCATGGGCGAAGCTGGCTCCGCGCCCTCGGGGCATGCCGCTGAAATCAGCACAGCGCTATCCGCAGACGCGTCTTTGGCCGATGCCCAGCAAATGGCGGGTTTGCTGGAGCATTGGCAGCAGTCCCTCACAGACATTGGGTTTTTAGACCCAGAGTCGCCCAAGAAGCTGATGCCCAGACTGAATCAGTTGTTTAACCGCGCCAACATCACGCAAGAGGAAATTCACATCTTGCGCGGTATCGCCAAAGCCATGTCGAAGGTGGCTCAGCAGCCACGCTGATGGGCAACGATAATCACACCACTATGTTTTCACGCCTACGCTCTGACGTTCAATGCATTTTGGATCGCGACCCCGCTGCACGCAGCTGGTGGGAAGTGCTCACCTGCTACCCCGGTTTGCATGCCGTGATGCTGCACCGCGTGGCGCACGCGTGCTGGAACGTGGGGTTGAAGTGGCTGGGCCGTTTCATTTCACACCTCTCGCGCTGGTTCACCGGCATTGAGATTCACCCTGCTGCCAAGATTGGTGACCGTGTGTTCATCGACCACGGCATGGGCATCGTCATGGGCGAGACGGTTGAGATCGGCGATGGCTGCACGATTTACCAAGGCGTGACCTTGGGTGGTACCTCGTTGTACAAAGGCGAAAAACGCCATCCGACGCTGGGGCAAAACGTGGTCATTGGCGCAGGTGCCAAAGTGTTGGGGGGCTTTACCGTGGGCGATGGAGCCAAGGTGGGCAGCAACGCCGTGGTCACCAAGCCCGTGCCCGCAGGCGCGACGGCGGTGGGCAATCCTGCACGCATCATTCAAGCCGAGACCGATGCCAAGCGCGAAGAGGCGGCCTCAAAAATGGGCTTTTCAGCCTACGGCGTGACGCAAAACGATGACCCGGTGAGCCAAGCCATGCGCGGCTTGATTGACAACGCTTCCTCTCAAGAGCACCAAATTGCTTTGTTGTGGAAGGCCGTTGAACAGCTGTCCACAGGTCAATCTAAGCCCGACTGCGTGCCTAAAGATGCAGCTCGTCAAGAGCATTTTGAGGCTGCACGTATCAATCAACTGCTGGACTGAACATGCGCTTTTTGAATGTGTATCCCAAACGCCTGTTGGCGACTTTGAATGAGGAAGGTGCTTTTGAAGGTCAGCTCACTTTTGATTTGGAACAGTACGGTCTTGTGAATACAGGGGTCGTTTGTGACCTGTTGATTTCCGAGAACTTAGTGATGGTCGGCGAGTGGATGATCACCCTCAAGCCGTTGTTTGATATCCAAATGCCGCACTTTGATAAGTTCGTCAAAGCCTTGAATCACTACGTGTTTGATGTGTTGCAACTCATGCCTAACCGCAGTCCATCCGGTCAAGAGTTGCCGACGATTAAACTTTTCTTCGATGACATGTACTTTGACATGTCAGGTGTAGAGCCTGTGATTCAAAAAGTGAATCCTGAATCCAAAAAGAAATAAAAAAGCCCGCGATTGCGGGCTTTTTGATGTGTGACTCAGATGCGTTTGGAATGCACAGCGGTTTTAGGTCGCCAGCCTTTGCAAAACGCATCACGCGTTTCCATGTAGGGGCCGCCAATCAAGTCGATGCAATAAGGCACAGCGGCAAAGATGCCGTCGACCACTTGCTTGCCTTCGGCGTCTTTCAACCCGCCCAAAGTTTCTTGGATGGATTTGGGTTGACCGGGCAAGTTGATGATGAGGCATTCATCGCGAATCACTGCCACTTGGCGCGACAAGATAGCGGTGGGCACAAACTTCAAGCTCACTTGACGCATTTGCTCGCCAAAGCCTGGCATTTCTTTGTGGGCCACGGCCAAGGTGGCTTCGGGCGTCACGTCACGTTTGGCGGGGCCTGTGCCACCGGTGGTGAGCACCAAGTTGCAACCGGCATCGACCAGCTCGATGAGCGTTTGGCTGATGGTGGCTTGCTCGTCGGGGATCAAGCGCTCAACGTAGTCAATTGGGTTGTACAAGGCTTGGCCCAACCAGTCGCGCAGGGCGGGGAGACCTTTGTCTTCATACGTGCCACTCGATGCACGGTCGCTGATGGACACGATGCCGACCTTGAGGGTGTCGCAACGGGCATCGGGTGCGGGCAAGCTGGTGTCGGAGGTCATGGTTTGTAGCTTTCTTCGTCTTCTTCGGGCGTGTGCAACGCGTCGTCAGCCAAGTTGAGCTGCTCTTTGATGAGTTGAAAAATCTCGCGGTACGAACGGCTTTGGCGTGGCAACAAACCTTTGGCAATGTCAGCCTTGGTGGTGGCGTCGTCTTTGCGGGCTTGACGCACCAGCGCGCGCAGTTGTTGGCTGTCGGTGCCTGGGTATTCGTTCATCCACTCTTGCAGGGCTGTGTCTTCGGCCATCAGGCGGTCACGCCAGCTCTCGGCCAAGTGCAAGGCCAAAGTGTCTTTGGTGCTGCCCATGCGTTGCTCGTTCAAGGTGTCTTTGACGACCTCAATCGATTCGTCGCTGAGCTTGCGCATGAGCTTGCCCACGTACTGCATTTGACGGCGCTTGCCTTCAAAGTTGGTGATGCGGCGGGCTTCGGCCAGCGCGTCGCGCAACAAGTCGGTCATGTGGCCTTGCGCGTGCAGACGCTCGGTCAAGTCGTTGCGCAAGGTGAGCAGCTCAACGCCCAGCTCTTGGCGGCCATCGCTGTCTTTTTTGCGGTCGGTGCGGGTTTTGCCCTCGGTGCCTCGAAGCTCGGCTTTGAGCTCCAAGTCGAGTTCGCTGCCTTCGGCCACGAACATGCCTTTGACGAAGTAGCCTTTTTTGGGTTTACGTGACATAAATTGGGAGCTTGAAATAGATCGGTTTGTCCCTCGGTGCAAAGGGCAAACGCTGTGACAAGTATCATAGCCGCCGATATGACCAAAGCCGCCAAACCCCAAGCCTCTTCTCACACGCCTGCACAAGGTTTCAGCTACAGCCGCGAGCATTTTGAATCGCTGGTCGATGCCGCGTTGAAGCACGCCAAAAAGCTCGGCGCCACCGATGCTGGGGCGGACGCGTCAGAGGGCTGTGGTTTGAGCGTGTCGGTGCGCAAAGGCGAGCTGGAAAACGTGGAGCGCAACCGCGACAAATCGCTCGGCGTGACGGTGTACTTGGGCCACCGCCGTGGCAATGCGAATACCTCTGACTTCTCACAAGCCGCGATCGAGCGCACGGTGCAAGCCGCGTATGACATTGCGCGCTTCACCGCCGAAGACCCCGTGGCAGGCCTGCCCGATGAAAAAGACATTGCGCAGCACCATCCTGATTTGGATTTGTTCCACCCTTGGAGCGTGACCAGTGCCGATGCGGCCACCTTGGCCTTGCGTTGTGAAGCTGCAGCCATGCAAACTGACAAACGCATCACCAACAGCGAAGGTGCGGCGGTGTCGGCGCAGCAAAGCCACTTTTTCAGTGCGCATACCCACGGTTTTCGTGGCGGCTACGCCAGCTCGCGCCACACCATTTCGGTGGCACCCATCGCCGGTAAAGGCGATGGCATGCAGCGCGATGCGTGGTACAGCTCCATGCGCAGCGCCGATGAATTGGCTTCGCCTGAGGCCGTGGGGCGCTACGCCGCCGAACGTGCCTTGAGCCGTTTGAAATCCCGCAAGATCGCCACGGTGGAATGCCCCGTGTTGTTTGAGTCGCCCGTGGCGGCAGGCTTGTTGGGGGGCTTTGTGCAAGCCGTGAGCGGCGGCGCGTTGTACCGCAAGAGCACGTTCTTGCTCGATTCGTTGGGAAAAACCGTGTTCCCTAAACACATCGACATTTCAGAAGACCCGTTTGTCATGCGCGGCAAAGGCAGCTCGCCGTTTGACGATGAAGGTGTCATCACCCGCGCCCGTCGCGTGGTGGATGCAGGCCGTGTAGAGGGCTACTTCCTCAGCAGCTACACCGCGCGCAAGCTCGGTATGCCCACCACCGGTAACTCGGGGGGCTCGCACAACTTGGTCATGTCTTCGCGCTTGACGAAAAGCACAGACGATTTAGACGCCATGTTGCAAAAACTCGGCACAGGCCTATTTGTGATCGAGCTGATGGGCCAAGGCGTGAACTACGTGACGGGCGACTACTCGCGTGGCGCGAGTGGCTTTTGGGTGGAGAATGGGCGCATCGCGTTCCCCGTGCAAGAGATCACCATCGCAGGCAATATGAAAGACATGTTTCAAGGCATCGAGGCGATTGGCGCTGATGCTTATGGCATGGGTGCTAAGACGGTGGGGTCTGTGCTGATCAACCGCATGAAGGTGGCGGGTAGCTGATCTTCTTTGTTCGTTGCGTTTTGGTTTTGTCGTTTGCGTCTGCGCGAATGCGGTGTGGCGTAACTGCCCTAGGCTCCTCTTCGCTGCGCTCAGAATGTCGCTACGGACAGTCACGCCACACCGCATTCGCTTTCGGCGCTCTGCATATGCTTTGTCGCTTCGCTCAAAGCCTTACTTTCACAGTACCAGCTGGCGTGAAACCGCTAAGCACACACCAACCGCTGTTGACGGGGCTAGGCCCCCGCAATCCGTAGCGACATTCTGAGCGCAGCGAAGAGGAGCCTAGGGTTGTGGGGGCCTAGCCCCGTCAACAGTAAGAGCAGGGAAGTCCTTCCCTCTAACCCACAACAGTTAGTCAAGGGGAGCTAAACCTTAGCCCGCCAACGCAGCTTTAACAGCAGCAGACACCAAACCCATATCCGCCTTGCCTGCCAACTGCGTCTTCACTGCGGCCATCACCTTGCCCATATCGCCAGGACCAGCAGCGCCCACTTCAGCCACGATGGCCTTCACCGCAGCTGTGATTTCTTCGGCGCTCAAACGCTGAGGCAAGTACACCTCAAGCACTTTCATCTCGGCGCTTTCGATGTCTGCCAAATCTTGACGTTGGGCAGTGAGGTAAGCGGCGACCGAGTCTTTGCGTTGCTTGATGAGCTTGTCCACGATGGCGATCACCATGGCGTCGTCCAACTCCACACGCTCGTCGACTTCTTTTTGCTTCATCGCGGCTTGCAGCAAGCGGATGGTGCCCAAGCGCACGCTGTCTTTGGCGCGCATGGCGGTTTTCATGTCTTCGGTGATTTGTGCTTTGAGGCTCATGGGGTGTTCCTGAATGGAGAAATGATTCGAAAAAAAAGCCCGCTGAGGCGTCCCTAGCGAGCTTTTTTTTGGCAGAGGCTGCTTAGTACAGCTTCTTGGGCAACTGCATGCTGCGGATGCGCTTGTAGTTGCGTTTCACGGCTGCTGCTTTTTTGCGTTTACGTTCAGCGGTTGGCTTCTCGTAGAACTCGCGAGCGCGCAAGTCGGTCAACAGACCCAATTTTTCAATGGTGCGCTTGAAGCGACGCAGAGCGACGTCAAACGGTTCGTTTTCTTTTACACGGATGGTGGTCATTACCAAAATTTCCAATTATTTGCAGTCAGAGGGTGCCTAGGAAGATCGTGCCTAAGCGCCATGCCTGCGGTGTTCCCCAACATTAAGTTGATCAGGCCGTTGGGGGTTTGCCAGCAAAGACCGAAATTATAGCGACTAAACCGCCGGTTTCAAACGCGCCCCCAAGGCTTTTGCGCAGGCGTGCGCACTGGACCACGCCCACTGGAAGTTGTAACCACCCAGCCAGCCCGTGATGTCCACCACTTCGCCAATGAAATACAGGCTCGGCTGCTTGGATTCCATGGTTTGTTGCGACAAATCGCGGGTGTCCACGCCGCCCACGGTGACCTCGGCTTTTTTGTAGCCCTCGGTGCCCGTGGGGGTGAGGGGCCAAGCGCTCAGGCGTTGGGCCAAGAGGTTCAGGGCTTTGTCGCTGGCTTCAATCACGGGGCGCTGCCACGCAGTGTCTTGGCTGACCCATGTGTCGGCCAAACGTGAGGGCACCCAAGCGTTCAGCTCATTGGCGATGAGTTTTTTAGAGTGCTGTTTGGCTGCCATCAAGGCCTCCGCCAAGTCGACCTCGGGAGCGAGATTGATGCGTAGGTCAGTGCCGACTTGCCAATAGCTGGAGATTTGCAGCACGCCTGGTCCCGACAAACCACGGTGGGTGAACAGCAAATCTTCGTCAAAGCTTTGCAGGGTTTTCTTGGTGCCGGTTTCAATGCGCACGGGCAGTGAGAGGCCAGAGAGCTGGGCATACGGCGCCCACGCTTTGTCGTCAAACGTGAGCGGCACAAGGCCTGGTCGTGGCTCGACCACGCGCAGGTTGAATTGCTTGGCCAGTCGATAGCCAATGTCGGTTGCGCCAATTTTGGGGATAGACAAGCCGCCCGTCGCCACCACCACCGCTGCGGCGTGCACGGTACCTTGGCCTGTATCGACTTCGTAGCGTTGCGCCTCGGGGGCTGCATCTGAGTAGCGAATGTCTTTGAGGCTGCAGGGCTGCCAGCGCGTGACGTTGCCGCCGTTGGCTGACCCGTTGCACTCGGCCAGCAGCATTTGAATCAGGTCTTCGGCGGAGCGGTCACAAAACAGCTGGCCTTTGTGCTTTTCGTGAAATGGGATGTTGTGCTTTTGCATGAGCGCCACAAAGTCTTGCGGTGTGTAGCGTGACAGGGCGCTGCGACAAAACTGCGGGTTGTCGCCCAAGAAGTGTTTGTGCGGTGCACGCACATCGAGTTCGCGGTTGGTGAAGTTGCTGCGGCCACCGCCAGAGATGCGAATTTTTTCGGCCACCTTCTCGCTGTGGTCCAGCACCAGCACTTGCAAACCTTGTTGCGCGGCCACGCCTGCACAAAACAAACCGGCAGCACCGGCGCCCACAATCACAACATCAAACGATTTCATTCAGTGAGTTTAGTTGGGGCTTAGCCCGCAGAGGCTTGTAGTTCAGCCCCGCCTTGCATCGCCAACATTCCTTTGAATACATCGCCAATGACGATGACCGATGGGCTGGCCAATGCTTCGCGAACGATGGTGTCGTTCAGTTGCTGCAACTCACACACCACGTGGCGTTGTGTGGGCAGACTCACTTGGTGAATCACGGCCACAGGGGTATTGCCACGCATGCTTTGCAATAGCGCCTCTTGCAACTGAGCCGCGCCGCTCACGCCCATGTAAATGACCAAGGTGAGTTTGGCTTGTTGCGCGGTTTGACCCAAGGCCACCCAATCCAGACTGTCCGCTGCACCTTGCTTGGCGTGGCCAGTGATGAACACCACGCCATGCGCGTGTTCACGGTGGGTGAGGGGAATGCCCAGCGAGGTGACGCCCGCCAAGCCTGAGGTGATGCCGTTGATGACGGTGACTGCAATGCCTTGGGCTTGCAAGTGTTCGACCTCTTCGCCGCCACGACCAAAGATGAAGGGGTCACCGCCTTTGAGTCGCACCACGGTTTCGCCAGCCAGCGCCTCTTGCGCCATGAGTTTTTCAATGAAGGCTTGTGGGGTGGATTTGCAGCCACCGCGCTTGCCCACATGGACGATGCGCGCGTTGGGTGATGCGTGGGCGGTGATGGCGTCGCTCACCAAGTCGTCCACCAAAAGCACTGTGGCCGAGGCAATGGCTTTGACGGCTTTGAGCGTCAATAGCTCAGGGTCACCGGGGCCTGCGCCGACCAAAGTCACATGGGGTTGGTTTGCGTGTGTCATGGTCACAGGCTCAAGGCTTTCAGCACGGCTTGTACTTGTGCGGCCAACGGTGCGGGCACAGGCAATTCACCTTGGAGCACGGCCTGCGTGTAGCGTGCGGTAGTGGCCGCGTCGATGTCCGTGGGCAGCTCAGGCAGTTTGATGAGCGAACCTGCTTGCGCCTCGACCAAGGCCGTGCGTGTGCCACGCACAAATGCCGCCATTTGCGGGGTGCGACGTGCATCGGCCACCACTTCGCCCTCGGTGCCGCGCAGCAACAAAGCACGCGCGCCAGTCAGCTCTAACGTGGCGGCCATGGAGATGGCGTATTCGGGGTGGGTGTAGCTGCTGACCAGCAAGGCGTTCGCTTCTGTGGTGGGGTTCATCAGCTTGACCAAGCTGTGCGCGGGGTTGCGCAGGCCCACCACACGGCGCACGTCGAGTAAACGTTTGAGGTTGGGGTTGAGCACTTCGGTGGGCGCAAACACCACTTCGCCCGCCGCGACAGCGCGTACTTGGCTGAGGGCGGTCACGCCCATGGCGCTTAACACTTCTTGGCTGGTGATGCGCGTGGATTCGGTGGCGGTGCCGTGCATCACCACGGCCAAGCCTTCGCGGGCCAGCAGGTGGGCGAGCAGGGGGGTGAGCACGGGGAGCTTGCGTGCGCCGTTGTAGCTGGGCAGCACCACGACAGGGCTGGACGCGCTGATGTGCTGCAAGCGCGCGTGCGTGGCATCTAAAAAGCCAGCCATCTCTTGGTCAGTTTCGCCTTTGATGCGCATGGCAATGCAAAAGGCACCCAGCTCTAAATCGGTGACATGGCCATCCAAGATTTGGCCCATCAAATCAGCGGCTTGTGCGCGGTCTAGCGCACGCGCGCCGTCGCGGCCGCGGCCGATGTCTTTGATGTAGTGACTGATGCTCATGCTGCGATTGTCTCGCAGGCTAGATAACTTATGGCTATATGGCTAATTTCGATGTGAATAGGGGCGAGCCCTCAGGCGAACTGGTTGAGCAGCAGTCCGTTCAACTTGTCACTTCGGTGGATGTCTGCGGGTATCAGTGTGTATTCAATAGTTCTCACAACCTCGCCAGATCGCTCGTCTTTGATCACCACATTGAGTGTTTTTGCAATGCTGTCAAATGCAAAAGACATGGCGATCGCACTGGAGGCATGTGCTTGAAGAGTCGCGGGTGCGGGTGGCGTAGGTATGGTGTTAGCGATCGAGGTCACCGCGCTAATCACCGAGTCTTCCAAGTACGCTGGCGTGTTTGTGATGGGAGGCAGGTAGGACATGGCGATTCTCTTTGAGCGTTGACGCCTGAACTATCGACACGCATTCGCGCTAGATTAGTGACATGCCCGTCATGCACCGAACGATGACGAAGATGTCATTTGGCACGTCCTTTCAACTGGAACTAATCGATTCACAATGAAATGAAATCAAAAACAAGGGACGGTCGGTTTGAAAATTCTGTTGATTGAAGACGAAGCCAAGATTGCGGAGTTCGTCATCAAAGGCTTGTCTGCGGCCGGCTATGACGTGACCCATTTGGATGATGGTGAGCGTGGCCTTGCCGCCGTACTGGCGAGCGCACATGATTTGGTGATCTTGGATGTGATGTTGCCCAAACTCAATGGGTTTGAACTGCTACATCAAGTTCGAATTGAGGGGGTGACAACGCCTGTGATCATCCTCAGTGCCAAAGTTGATTTGCCGGACCGTTTGATGGGCTTTGAGATGGGCGCAGATGACTATTTGCCCAAACCTTTTTTCGTGGAAGAGTTGGTGGCACGCATTAAGGCGGTGATGCAGCGCAAGCTGCCAGAGCAAGTGCAGCAAATTTCACTGAGCCATTTGACGCTGGATGTGGTCAGTCATAAGGTGCAGTGGTTTGAAGCGACCGCGGTGTTGAGTCAGCGAGAGTTCAGTTTGTTGGCGTTTTTGATGCGCTCGCCTGGGCATATTTTTTCGCGCCAACAGATTCTCAAACACGTGTGGGAAATCAACTTCGACCCAGAAACCAATGTGGTGGATGTGTGTGTGCGTCGCATCAAACGAAAGCTTGAACGCGGCAGCAATGGACGTGTATCGCCCATTGAATCTGTGCGCGGTGTGGGCTATCGCTTGCGCGTGGAGGCTTAAGCATGAAAAAGTCGTTCAAAGTACGTATCTTTTGGCATGTGATTTTGACCACGGCAATCGTGATTGGCGCCAACCGTTTGACCGCGCAGTATTTTTTAACGGATCAGTTGCAAACCCGTATCCATCAAGAAATGGGCGTGGCATTAGAAACATGTGAGGATCATTTTCAGCACTCAGACAAATTTTTAAGTTGTTTCAAAGCCCTTGAAAAAGGCAGCTTGTTTAGTAATATTTCTGATTTTTACGTGCTGTGTGACAGATCCAAAAACACCATCAATTCAAACGCATTTCCTGCATGTCGATCCTTGTTAGCTGTTGATGATTTTTGGCAAGGTGGTGCGGTTTCGACTCAAGGTGACGTTGAGTTTTCTCATGGCTCAGTGGATCAGCAGAGTTGGTACGCCGTTCGGTTCAAAGACCGTTTGAAAAGCCCTGAAGTTTGGTTAGAGGCAAAAGAAATTGATGCGTTAATGCTTCGCGTGTGGGCACTTCGCGATCGCAACACGATTTATGTTTTGCCAACGATTCTTGTCATGCTGCTGATGTTGACACTTTATTTGACGTACATGGTGATGCGCCCCATCACCTCTATTCAAAACAACATGGCCAAACTGACAGCCAAGACGCTGGATCAATCGTTGACTTTGGAGGCACCATTCAAAGAGTTTGAAACCATGGCCAAGGTGTTTGATGACTTGAGGTTTCGGTTGAATGACAGTTTCACCAAAGCTCGTCGCTTTGCGGCGGATGCCTCGCACGAGTTGAGAACACCGCTCACCATCTTGCGGGGAAATGTTGAGCGTTTGATTCACGATTTGCCCATGGGGTCAGATGCACAAATTCGCATGCGAAGCATGAGCGATGAGGTGGAGCGGTTGATTGAGATCACGGAAAAGCTTTTGCTGCTGTCTCGCGCCGATGCCAACAGCTTGAAGCAAGAATTGAGCGATCTGAATTTAAGTCAGATGCTGACCCAGTTGATCAAGGATGCGCATTCTTTTCAACCCAATTTGAAAATTTCAAGTGCCATTGCGCCCCACGTGATTTGGCGTTGTGACAAGACCTTGGCGCATCAACTCGTCCATAACTTGTATGCCAATGCCGTCAATTACAACCTAGCTCAAGGTTGGATTCATTTCACACTTGCACAAGCCGATGGGCGGTTTCAGCTGACGGTGGAAAACCCAACACCCGATATTCCCGCAGATTTGAGTGAACGTGCGTTTGATCGCTTCTACCGAGGTGATGCATCTCACGCGCGTCAAGTGGATGGCCTCGGTTTGGGGTTGAGCATTTGCTTGGAGATTGCCAAGCTGCATCAGGCAAGTCTGTCGTTGACCGTGACGGAGAAGCAAACTGTCGTTGCCACCCTGTCAGCCCCATTGCAGCGCGAAAATTAAACGCTCGCTCAATGACAACTGCGTCATTCAGGAGGTCCATGACGCAGTTGTCACCCAGTTAATTCTTGGTTTGATTACTGTGGCGTATGGCCGCCGTAAACCTCAAACCGAATCTGTTGGAGACCCTCAAAACAGAGGTTGGGGTTGCTGAACTTGAAGGTTCAGAACAAATCTTTTTGACACCCTATTTGGCGCTCGCCTGTAGCTTGCTCTACATGATGGCGTCTGACGGTGAGTTGGAGGCGCAAGAGAGCAGTCAACTTCAAGCCGTGTTGGGCAAAGACAAGGCCGTTCTTAGCTATGCCTTGCGTTATGTGCAGTCGGTGCCTGTTGAGCAGTTTTTTGCAACAGCTTCGGAGCTGTTGAGTGTCAAAGACAAATGGTGCATTCTGACCAACGTCTGCGATGCCTTGCTGGCAGACGGTCATGCGGACCAAGCCGAGCTCGCTCTGTTTGGCGAGATGGCGGTGGCATTTGGTGTCCGTGAGGGGCAGTTCGAGCCTTATTTCAAAATACTGGCGCTCAAAAATGACAAGTCAGTCTTAGGTAAATATGCTGGGGTGAGGGACGAGCGCCAATCCATGACCCCTCACTTTGCTTTGGCCATTGCCCTGCTTTACATGTTGACCGCCGATGGTTCGATTGGCGCGCAAGAGGTGGGGCAGTTAGAGGCGGTGATCGGTGAGTTTGATGGCCTGCAAAACGTGGCGCTCAAATATGTGCGCTCGGTGAAGCTGAAGCAGTTTTTAGACGAGGCATCGGCGCTGTTGAGGCCAGAGCAAAAAATCTACATCCTGACGAATGTGTGTGATTCGATGCTGTCAGACGGCGAGGTGGCGCATCTGGAAGACAAGCTCTTTCTCAGCATGTTGACGGCATTTGGTTTCACAGAAAAAACTTTCGCGCATTATTTGCAAGTTCTTGAAACCAAAAATTTCAAGCCTTTTGATACCAGTGAGTTTAAAAACCGTGTTACCCATGATCGCCTGACAGGGAATGAGGATGCGGGTGGCATCACGTTTAAAAATGAACTGACGGATGTCAACAGCACGACGGCCAATAGCTTTGCAGACGCTGCCAACCAAGGCGTGTGGGTGGGGGCTGCGGGCAACTCTGAAATGAGTCAGTTCATTGCGCGCACCATGGAAGACAACATTCAAAGCGTGTCAGATGATTTTGGCAATCAAAGCAATGTGGTCAAAGTTGGGCTGAATGCCACAGACGGCCTCAATCTTCAGACGCTTGGCGAAAGTGAGGCCATCAACAACCGTCAGCGGTTGGATGCGGCAGGCTCTGCTGACAACGTTCAGCAAATCGATGTGTCGGCACAAGATGTGAATCGGCAATCCATTGCGTCAGCAGATGGCATCACCAACCGTCAGTCGATTGACGTCAATGGCACTGATGCGAATTTGCAAACGTTGGATGTCGATGTTCATGATGCGTACCGAGAGTCGATTTCGCCAGAGCTTAGGTTGCAAAACATCCACGAGGTGACGCAAGAGGTTCATCACAGACTGGATCGTTTCGAAGTGGCGCATTCTCGTTTTTTGCAAATAGGACGGGCGCAGAAATTCACAGATGCTTTCGTTTTGCTTGAGGATGACCCTTCGGATCTCAACAGGCAGTTGGTCGACGCGTCCTGTGCTCGGATGGGGTTGGATCTTTCTTTGGCGAGTGCAGGCGTAGAGGCAGCCACTGGTGTGACGCTTGAGGTGCAAGCTGTCGAGGCGTTTGAGGATGCGGTGGGGAATGACGTTGAGAGCCATGAGTTGATAACAGTCCCAATGGCTTCTTCATCTAACGCGGATGCTTTCACAGTTTTGGTAAATCGCGAAGGTCAGGCAGAGAGTATGGGGCTGTCGCGCGCTTGGGGGTTGTACCGTGGGCGTGGCTTTGCGTGCGTTCAGTTGGTGGTTGCGACCTTTGCCATTGTGTTTGCGGCGCCTATTGAGACACGCAGTATGTTGAGGCGCTCAGTGGCGGGGCCTTTGATCATGATGCCGATCGTGATGCACGAGTCGGACGAACAGCGCGATGTGGAGCCGTTTTCTGTGCAGGGAGATCTCGCCCCAAGGTAATGCATGCGGCGCTGAGCGCATAAACTTGGCAGCTTATGTTGATCCTCGGTATTGAATCTTCCTGTGACGAAACAGGTGTCGCGCTGGTCCGCTCAGACGCTCAGGCTGTGCCCACCTTGCTGTCGCACGCCCTTTACAGCCAAGTGGCCATGCATGTGGCTTATGGCGGCGTGGTGCCTGAGTTGGCGAGTCGCGACCATATTCGCCGTGTTATTCCGTTGGCTCGCGAGGTCATGGCCGAGGCGCAACACACCTTGCAAGAGGTTGATGTGGTGGCCTATACCCGTGGCCCCGGCTTGGCTGGTGCTTTGCTGGTGGGGGCCGGCGTGGCCTGCGCTTTGGGCGCCGCGTTGAACAAGCCCGTGCTCGGGGTGCATCACTTAGAAGGCCATTTGTTGTCGCCGTTTTTGAGCGAAGACCCGCCCGAATTTCCGTTTGTGGCGCTGTTGGTGTCAGGTGGTCACACCCAGCTCATGCGCGTGGATGGTGTTGGCCGCTACGAATTGTTGGGTGAAACCATTGACGATGCCGCAGGCGAGGCGTTTGACAAGTCGGCCAAGCTCATGGGCTTGGGGTACCCCGGTGGTCCCGCTTTGTCGAGACTGGCAGAGCAGGGCGACCCCGCAGCCTTCAAGCTGCCGCGCCCCTTGTTGCACAGCGGTAATTTGGATTTTTCATTCGCAGGTCTCAAAACTGCAGTGATGACCCAAGCCAAAAAACTGGGCAACGACTTGGAAGCTCGGAAAGCCGATTTGGCAGCGTCTACGGAGGCTGCCATCGTCGAGGTGCTGTTGAAAAAGTCGCTCACAGCCTTGCGTGACACCGGTCTGAAGCGCTTGGTGGTGGCGGGGGGCGTTGGGGCGAATCGGCATTTGCGCGCGCAGCTCAATATGGCCTGCAAGCGCCAAGGCGTGCGGGTGCATTACCCCGAACTGCATTTGTGTACCGACAACGGCGCCATGATTGCCATGGCGGCGGCCATGCGCCTGCAAAGCGGCGAGGGTGGCATGGCCCAAGCCCAGCCACGCTACAGCTTTGACGTCAAACCCCGCTGGCCGCTGGCGGAATTGGCTTAATTCAAGCGTCTAGGCCCAAGGCGGCTGCGCCTGCTATACTCTGCGGGCTTTACCTTTTGGGGTAAGCAAAGCACGTTGCACCAACTTCCACGGTGCAACGCAAGTCAAATATTTAAGGAAAAAACCATGTTGACAGCAAAAATTGCAGAAGTCGTCAAAGACAACGCACGTGCAGCCGGCGATACAGGTAGCCCCGAAGTCCAAGTGGCTTTGTTGACTGCTCGTATCAACGAACTCACACCTCACTTCAAACAACACGCCAAAGACCACCACGGTCGTCGCGGTTTGTTGCGCATGGTGAGTCGTCGTCGTAAATTGCTCGACTACCTCAAGTCCAAGAATTTCGACCGTTACGCTGCTCTGATCACCAAGCTTGGTCTGCGCAAGTAATCGTTAAATTTTTAACGACAAACGCCTGAGTTTTCAACAAGCTCAGGCGTTTTGCACTTTTAAACACTCTTTTCACCACCGGCAAGATAACAAGGCGCAGATTCGACAGCTGTGTCATTCCAAAAAAGCCTCAACTTTTCTGGAATGGCATCGTGTGCTGCACCGGTTGATTGCCAAATTTCATTAGGAAAACACATGTCAATTTTCAATAAAGTTACCAAGACATTCCAATGGGGCCAACACACGGTCACCATGGAAACCGGCGAAGTTGCTCGCCAAGCTGGCGGCGCTGTGCTCGTCAACATGGACGACACCGTGGTGCTCGCCACCGTTGTGGGTTCGAAGATCGCCAAAGCGGGCCAAGACTTCTTCCCCTTGACCGTTGACTACATCGAGAAAACATACGCTGCAGGCAAGATTCCTGGCAGCTTCTTCAAGCGCGAAGCCAAGCCCAGCGAACACGAGACATTGACCAGCCGTCTGATCGACCGCCCCATCCGTCCTTTGTTCCCAGAAGGTTTCTACAACGACGTGCACGTGGTGATTCACACCGTGTCGTTGAACCCAGAAGTTGATGCTGACATTGCAGCGTTGATCGCTGTGTCTGCTGCGTTGAGCATCTCTGGCATCCCTTTCAATGGCCCTATCGGTGCCGCTCGCGTGGGTTACATCAACGGCGAATATGTCTTGAACCCAGGTCAAACACAACGCAAAGACAGCCAGATGGACCTCGTGGTCGCTGGTACCGAAGCGGCTGTGTTGATGGTGGAATCTGAAGCGCAACAGTTGTCAGAAGAAATCATGTTGGGTGCGGTGGTGTTCGGCCATGAGCAAGGCAACATCGCGATCAACGCCATTCACGAGTTGGTTCGCGACGCTGGCAAGCCCGCATGGGACTGGACTGCACCTGCCAAGGATGAGCCACTGATCGCCAAGGTCAAAGCACAAGCCGAAGACAAACTGCGCGCGGCCTACCAAATTCGCAACAAGCAATCACGCACACACGCTTGCCGTGAAGCTTACGGCGCTGTCATGGCTGGTTTGAAAGATGACGGCGTTGAGTTTGACGCGGTCAAAGTCGAAAACATGTTGTTCGACATCGAAGCTCACATCGTTCGCAGCCAAATCTTGGCAGGCGAGCCACGCATCGATGGCCGCGACACACGCACCGTGCGTCCTATCGAAATCCGTAACAGCGTGTTGCCACGCACCCACGGTTCGGCTTTGTTCACACGCGGCGAAACCCAAGCTTTGGTGGTCACCACTTTGGGTACCGAGCGCGATGCACAACGCATTGACGCGTTGGCTGGTGAGTACGAAGACCGTTTCATGATGCACTACAACATGCCTCCCTTTGCCACGGGCGAAGTGGGCCGCATGGGCTCTACGAAACGCCGCGAAATCGGTCACGGCCGTTTGGCCAAGCGCGCTTTGGTGGCTGTCTTGCCAACCAAAGAAGAGTTCCCCTACACCATGCGCGTGGTGTCTGAAATCACGGAATCCAACGGTTCTTCATCGATGGCTTCGGTCTGCGGTGGCTGCTTGTCCATGATGGACGCAGGCGTGCCTATGAAAGCACACGTGGCTGGTATTGCCATGGGCTTGATCAAAGACGGCAACCGTTTTGCTGTGTTGACCGACATCTTGGGTGACGAAGATCACTTGGGCGATATGGACTTCAAAGTGGCCGGTACCACCAACGGTATTACCGCTTTGCAAATGGACATCAAGATCCAAGGTATCACCAAAGAAATCATGCAAGTCGCTTTGGCTCAAGCCAAAGAAGCGCGCATGCACATCTTGGACAAGATGCAAGCAGCCATGGGCGAAGCTAAGACCGAAGTGTCTGACTTTGCACCTAAGTTGTTCACCATGAAGATCAACCCAGAGAAGATCCGTGACGTGATCGGTAAAGGCGGCGCCACCATCCGTGCGTTGACCGAAGAAACCGGCACTCAAATCAACATCGAAGAAGACGGCACGATCACCATCGCTGCCACTGATGGTGCTAAGGCTGAAGAAGCCAAGCGTCGCATCGAAGAGATCACCGCTGAAGTCGAAATCGGCAAAGTCTATGAAGGCCCCATCACCAAGATCTTGGACTTCGGTGCTTTGGTCAACTTGTTGCCAGGCAAAGACGGTTTGTTGCACATCAGCCAGATCGCCCACGAGCGCGTCGAGAAAGTCACTGACTACCTGAGCGAAGGTCAAATCGTGCGCGTGAAAGTGCTCGAAACCGACGAAAAAGGTCGCGTGAAGTTGTCGATGAAGGCGTTGATTGAGCGTCCTCAGGCAGACCACGCACACGACGAAGCTCCTCAAGCCTAATTGGGCTTGAGAGGCGGTTGCGCACATGATGCACATCGTTGACATCACCACGCCTGGCGCGCCAGAGGTGCTGCGCGTGGGCCAGCGGCCAGTGCCGCAGGCGGGTAAGGGTGAGTTGCTGATTCGTGTCAGCGCCAGTGGCGTCAATCGCCCTGACGTGTTGCAACGAATGGGTCACTACCCCGTGCCTGCTGGCGCGTCAGACGTGCCGGGGCTTGAGGTGGCCGGTGTCATCGAATCAGGCGATGCCGCAGCTTTGGCTGAGGCTGGCTTGAAGGTGGGTGACCGTGTGTGTGCCTTGGTGGCAGGTGGTGGCTATGCGCAATACTGCGTGGCACCTGTGGCCCAGTCTTTGCCAGTACCCGAAGGGTTGAGTGATGTCGAGGCAGCTTCGTTGCCTGAGACATTCTTCACCGTGTGGAGCAATGTGTTTGACCGTGCGCATTTGCAGGCGGGGGAAACCTTGCTGGTGCAAGGCGGCTCTAGCGGCATTGGTGTGACGGCGATTCAAATGGCCAAGGCCATGGGGGCAACCGTCATCGTCACCGCGGGGAGCGACGACAAGTGTGCCGCCTGTGTGGCGCTGGGTGCTGACCATGCGATCAACTACAAAACCCATGACTTTGCGGCCGAGGCCATGCGCCTGACCAACGGCAAAGGCGTGGATGTGGTGCTCGATATGGTGGCTGGCGACTATGTGGCGCGTGAGGTGGATTGCTTGGCAGAAGATGGCCGCTTGGTCATCATTGCGTTGCAAGGTGGTGCGAAGAGTAGCTTTGATGCTGGCAAGGTGTTGCGTCGTCGTTTGAACATCACGGGCTCAACCTTGCGCCCGCGTTCGGTGGCTTTCAAGGCAGCGATTGCACGCAACTTGCGCGAGCAGGTGTGGCCGCTGATTCAGGTTGGACGCATCAAGCCTGTGATTCACGCCACGTTTGACGCCATTTCTGCCGACGGTGCTGCCAATGCACATCGCTTGATGGAATCTAACCAGCACATTGGCAAGATTGTTTTGACTTGGAGTAAGTGATGCAACAAAAACTTATTGCGGGCAATTGGAAAATGAATGGCAGCTTGGCTGCCAACGAAGCCTTGGTGCACGAAGTGCAACAGGGCTTGGCGCAAGCCTTGGGTGGCAAGCATGCCCAGGTTGCGGTGTGTGTGCCTGCGGCGTATTTGTCGCAAGTGCAGCAATTGGTCAAAGGTTCGGGTATCGACTTGGGTTCACAAGACGTGTCGGCGCACGAGCAGGGCGCTTACACGGGGGAAATTTCAGCCGCGATGTTGAAAGACTTTGCGGTACGTTACGCCATCGTGGGCCATTCAGAGCGTCGCCAGTACCACGGTGAAACCGATGAGCAAGTGGCGTACAAAGCGCAACGCGCTTTGTCGGCAGGCATCACGCCTATTGTGTGTGTGGGCGAAACTTTGGCTGAACGCGAAGCAGGTAAAACCGAAGAAGTGGTCAAGCGACAATTGGCCGCTGTGATTCACACCAACGGTCATTGCATCAGCGAAATCGTGGTGGCTTACGAGCCTGTGTGGGCGATTGGCACGGGAAAAACCGCCTCGCCAGAGCAAGCTCAAGCCATGCATGCCGTGTTGCGTGCGCAGCTCAAGGCGGCCACTGAGCATGCGGATCGTGTGCACATCTTGTATGGCGGCAGCATGAATGCAGCCAATGCAACTGAATTGCTGGCGCAGCCTGACATTGATGGCGGTCTCATTGGAGGCGCAGCCCTCAAGGCCGCAGATTTCTTAACCATCATCGCTGCTGCGGCGCGTTGAAAGTAATAATTTTTTCGGAGTTTTTATGAGTTTGATTTTGAATATCGTCCAAGTGGTGCAGTTGTTGTCGGCGTTGGGCATGATTGGTTTGATCTTGGTTCAGCATGGCAAAGGTGCGGACATGGGGGCGGCTTTCGGTAGCGGCAGCTCTGGCAGTTTATTTGGTGCCAGCGGTGGCGCGAACTTTTTGTCACGCACCACGGGTGTGTTGGCGGCTGTGTTCTTTGCCTGTACTTTGGCATTGGCTTACTTCGGTAACTTGCGTCCTGTCAGTTCTGGCAGCGTGCTCGAAGGTGCTGTCGTGGCACCTGCGCCAGTCGCAGAAGTGCCAGCCTCTGGCGCCGCGCAAATTCCTACGAAGTAATCGCAAAACCTTCACGCCTCAGAGCGAATGGGGCCCTTTTTCGGGGTAAACTCTGAGGCTGTTCAGGAAGCGTTATCCCTCTTCGCTTTTGTAGAACAAACAACCCAAAGCCGTCGTGGTGAAATTGGTAGACACGCTATCTTGAGGTGGTAGTGGCGAAAGCTGTGCGAGTTCGAGTCTCGCCGACGGCACCATCCAAAAAAAGTCTGCTGTAACTCTGGTGTCAACCAGTTACGGCAGACTTCGCAGACTAAAAACCAGATAGTCAGACCGCGAGATTGAGATGAGCTTAGAACAATACCTTCCCGTCCTCTTATTCATCCTTGTGGGCCTTGGCGTGGGGGTTGCTCCCCAAGCGATCGGCTTTTTCTTAGGCCCACGTCGTCCAGATCCGGCCAAAAACTCCCCTTACGAATGCGGCTTTGAAGCGTTTGAAGATGCGCGCATGAAGTTTGATGTGCGTTACTACTTGATCGCCATCCTCTTCATCTTGTTTGATTTGGAAATCGCATTTTTGTTCCCTTGGGCTGTGGCGCTCAAGGAAATTGGTTTCATTGGCTTCATCGACATGATGATCTTCCTTGCCATCCTCGTTGCAGGCTTTGCCTACATGTGGATCAAGGGTGCCATCGATTGGGAATAAGGATCAACTATGTCACTTGAAGGCGTTTTCAAAGAAGGCTTCATCACCACGTCGTATGACTCGGTGGTGAATTGGGCCAAAACGGGCTCGTTGTGGCCCATGACCTTTGGCTTGGCTTGCTGCGCGGTGGAAATGATGCATGCGGGTGCTGCCCGTTATGACATTGACCGTTTCGGCATGCTGTTCCGTCCAAGCCCACGTCAATCCGATTTGATGATCGTGGCTGGTACGTTGTGCAACAAGATGGCCCCCGCTTTGCGTAAGGTGTACGACCAAATGTCTGAGCCACGTTGGGTGTTGTCCATGGGTTCATGTGCCAACGGCGGTGGTTACTACCACTACAGCTACTCGGTCGTGCGCGGTTGTGACCGTGTGGTGCCAGTAGACGTGTACGTGCCAGGCTGCCCGCCCACGGCTGAGGCTTTGTTGTATGGCATCTTGCAATTGCAAAGCAAGATCCGCCGCGAAAACACCATCGCTCGCTAAGTGCGCATTGCTTAGGAAAAACAGATGAGCCATTCCATTCAAACGCTTGAAGCCGCTTTGCACGAAGTGCTGGGCAGCAAAGTCAAGCTTCTCGAATCCGCTTTGGGCGAATTGACCTTGACGGTTTCTGCTGCCGATTACCACGATGTGTGCCAGACCTTGCGCGACGATGCGCGTTTGGGCTTTGAGCAGTTGATGGACCTGTGTGGTCTGGACTACTCGGGCTACAAAGACGGTGCCCATTCCAAATTCACCGATGGCCCGCGCTATGCTGTGGTGAGTCATTTGTTGTCGGTCAGCCATAACTGGCGTCTGCGCGTGCGTGTGTTTGCTGTGAGCGAAGACATGCCTGTTGTCGCTTCTGTCAACGACTTGTGGAACTCTGCCAACTGGTTCGAACGCGAAGCGTTTGACTTGTTTGGCATCGTGTTTGAAGGTCACCTCGACTTGCGTCGTTTGTTGACCGATTACGGTTTTGTGGGTCATCCCTTCCGTAAAGATTTTCCAACCTCGGGTCACGTGGAAATGCGTTACGACGCCGAGCAAAAACGTGTGGTGTACCAACCCGTCACCATCGAGCCGCGCGAAATCACGCCGCGCATCATTCGTGAAGACAACTACGGCGGTACGCACTGACCATGGCTGATATCAAGAACTACACCCTGAACTTGGGCCCTCAACATCCTGCAGCACACGGCGTGCTGCGTTTGGTGTTGGAACTCGACGGCGAAGTGGTCCAACGCGCTGACCCCCATATCGGCTTGTTGCACCGTGCTACTGAAAAGTTGGCCGAGAGCAAAACCTATATCCAATCCTTGCCCTACATGGACCGTCTCGACTACGTGTCCATGATGTGTAACGAGCACGCTTACTGCTTGGCCATCGAAAAAATGATGGGCATTGAAGTGCCAGAGCGTGCGCAGTACATCCGCGTGATGTATTCCGAAATCACCCGTTTGCTCAACCACTTGTTGTGGTTGGGTTGCCATGGTTTCGACTGCGGCGCGATGAACATCTTGAT
>Ga0228702_1000233_pt1 | contig 47527 bp, 31 predicted proteins | sample McNCre217_Aug_MG_2_FD_178018 | JGI IMG/M metagenome (GOLD analysis project Ga0228702, IMG submission 178018) | Freshwater microbial communities from McNutts Creek, Athens, Georgia, United States - 20-17_Aug_MG | ecosystem: Environmental > Aquatic > Freshwater > Creek | place: USA: Georgia...
TGGAGGCCGCGGCGGCCGCCGGACTCATCGAGCGCGAGCGCAGCATCCTGGAGATGCTGCACAGCGTGAAGCGCGCCGGCGCCGACATCATCTGCACCTACTGGGCGGTCGAGGCAGCCGGCCTGTTGCGCGCCCGCTAGCCCGACTTCGAATCTTTAGCCCGAACCAACCCAAGGAGCCCCAAGTGACCAACGCAGGCAACCAGAACATCACCGAGTCTTTGGCCTGGCACGCCCGCGCCCAGCAGGTAATCCCTGGTGGCGTAAGCAGCCCGGTTCGCGCCTTCAAGGGCGTCGGCGGTAGCCCACGCTACTTTGTGCGCGGCGAAGGCAGCCACATCTGGGACGTAGATGGCAACGAATACGTTGACCTGGTTGGCTCTTGGGGTCCGATGATTCTTGGCCACGCCCACCCGGCAGTGGTTGCCGCAGTGCGTGATGCCGCGGCTCGCTCGGCATCGTTTGGCGCACCAAGCCCGAACGAGGTGCTGCTGGCCGAGGAGATCATCGCGCGCGTTCCCGGAGCCGAACGTGTTCGTTTTGTGAGCAGCGGAACCGAGGCCGTGATGACCGCGGTTCGTGTTGCCCGCGCGGCCGCCAGTGCCCGCACCGGCCAGCAGCGCAACGTGATCGTCAAGTTTGCCGGCTGCTACCACGGCCACTCCGATGCCCTGCTGGTTCAGGCCGGCAGCGGTGTGGTGACCCTTGGGCTGCCCAACAGCCCGGGCGTGACCCCGGGAGCGGTGGCCGACACCGTGGTCCTGGACTACAACGACGCGGCCGGTCTGACTGACCTCTTTGCTCGTCGCGGCCACGAGATTGCGGCCGTGATCACCGAGCCGACTCCGGCGAATATGGGCGTGGTGCCTCCGCTTCCGGTTCCCGGTGGCGCGGGTTCCGGCCACACGGGAGCGGGCGAGACCGCAACTGACTTCAACGGCCTCATCCGCCGCCTGACCGCCGAGCACGGCGCGCTGATGATCCTGGACGAAGTCATGACCGGCTTCCGCATCGCTAGCGGCGGTTGGTTCACCAAGTTCATCCAGCCGCAGGGTTGGGCCCCAGACCTGTTCACCTACGGAAAGGTAATCGGTGGCGGTTATCCGGTTGCCGCGGTTGCCGGCCCGGCCGCCATCATGGACATGCTGGCGCCTATCGGTGCGGTCTATCAGGCGGGAACCCTCAGCGGAAACCCGGTTGCCACCGCGGCCGGCCTGGCCACGCTGCAGTTCTGCGACGACGACCTCTACCGCACCCTGGATGCGCGTGCCGCGCAGGTGGGTGGCGTCATAAGTGAGGCCCTCACCGATGCCGGCGTGCCATTCACCCTGCAGACCGGCGGAAGCCTGTTCAGTTTCTTCTTCACCGACAGCCAGGACCTACCGCACAAGGCAGTGACAACTTTCGCCGAGGCGCAGACCCAGAATGTGGCCGCCTTCAACGCGTTCTTCCACGCCATGTTGGAGGGTGGCGTGAGCCTGCCACCGAGCGCCTTCGAGGCCTGGTTCGTGAATGGTGCCATGAGTGATGCGGACATCGACAAGATTGGTTCGGTTGCGCGGGTGGCTGCGGCCGCCGCCGCGAAGGTTGTTCGTTAACCAAGTTACAAGCGGGCCGTCGCGCGCACTTTCGCGTGCGTTCAGCCGGTTTTAACCTTGCGCGCTCACCATGGAACCATGGCAGGCGCTCCTTACCGCTCGTACGTGGCCATCGGAGATTCACTCTCCGAGGGGCTAGGTGACTTCACCTTCAACACCAACCGCGAGCACAACGGCTGGACCGACCGACTGGCCGCACTGCTAGCCCTTGAGGCGGCCAGCCGAAACCTAGAAACCGACTTCCACTTCGCCAACCTGGCCCTGCGCGGCAGCAAGATGCGCACCATCATGGGCAGCCAGCTAGAGGCGGCACTGCGACTACAGCCCGACCTGGTAACCGTCATGGCCGGCAGCAACGACTTCATGACCAAAGACCTAGACGCCCTAGAAACCATCTTCCGCGACGGCCTGCTGCTGCTTCAGGCCGCCGGCTGCGACGTGGTGGTAGCCAACACCATCCGCCCGGCCCACATCAAGTTCTTCAAGCGGGTCCTGCCGCGCGCCCACCGAATGAGCGCCATGATCGACCGCGTGGCGGCCGAACTGGGCATCCCGGTACTGGACGTCCACGGCATCGAGGACTTCGTTGACCTGGCCTACTGGTGCGAGGACATGGTGCACTTCAGCGGCCACGGACACGTGCGCCTGGCAAACGAAGCCGCCGCCCTGCTGGGCCTCACCCACCGAATTCCAGAGGCCAACCGCCACGAAATGATTGCGCCAAACCGCGGGCCAATTGCAACCCTTCGCTGGTACAAGGAATACGTACTGCCGTTCATCGAACGCCGCCTTAGGGGAACCAGCAGCGGCGACGGCCTGACCCCCAAGCACGCCACCCTGATTCCATTCAGCGGCGCACACCTGCCGGTGATTCAAGCCGGCCGCGACGAGTTCGCAACCGCCGCCTAACCAGCGCCCACCCCGCGTTAAGCTGGCGCCGCCTAACCATCGCAAACGAAAAACACCGACGCGGCATACGCCACATCGGTGCCTTTCGAAGCAGCCCTACTTCTTGGCCGCGCGGGTCTTCATCCAGTGGCGCAGCAGCTCGATAGGCAGCGGCAGCGAGCTGAGCACCACGATGGCAAGCACGGTCTGCTCCAGGTGGTCGCGCACGAAGGCCACGTTACCCAGGAAGTAGCCGGCACCCATGAAGCCCACGACCCAGGCCATGGCGCCAAACACGTTGTAGCGCAGGAACTTAGGGCGCTCCAGGTATGAGATACCGGCCAACATCGGAACCAGCGCGCGCAAAATAGGCACGAAACGGGCCAAGATGACCGCGCGGGCACCGAAGCGCTCAAACAGCTCGTGGGTGCGCTTCAGCACCTTGGGGTTGAAGATCCAGTTGTGGTTGCGTTCAAACAGCGGAGCACCGATTCGCTTGCCGACCTCGTAGCCCACCTGGCTACCGGCGATGGCCGCCGCCAACACCAGTACGAGGGCCAGCGGGAACGGTATGACCGCACTGCTAGCCGTTGCAAGCGTAAGACCCAGGATGAACAGGAGCGAGTCTCCCGGGAGGAACGAGGTGAAGATGAATGCGGTCTCAAAGAAGATGAATACGGTTACCACGAGGACGGCGAAGCCGCCAAACGCGTTTACTACCTGCTGGGCGTCGAGCCAGTTCAATTGCTGCCTTTGGGTTGGGCGTTAGGCCAGCTCTAGCAGAGCAGCCTTGGCGCGTGCCTTAAGTTCTATAGCTCGACTGTAGTGCTCCAGAAGCACCGAGTTGTTAGCTTCCCAAGATTTCTTCAGCACACTACGACGAGCGTTCTCGCCGATGCGGGCGCGCAGGGCGTCGTCGGCCAGCAGGTCAGCCACCAGCTGGTTAAAGCCGCGCGGCTTGCTGGGGTGCGCAAGGTAGCCGGTCTCGCCGTGCTCAACCAAGAACATTGGGCCACCGCTGTTGGGCGCAACCAGCGGCAGACCGGTGGCCTGCGCCTCCTGGATGGTCTGACCGAAGGTCTCCTCGGTGCCAAAGTGGACGAAGACGTCGAAGGCGGCGTAGGCGGCCGCCAGCTCTAGGCCGGTCAGCTTGCCGGTGAATATCACCGAGTTGCCGCCGCGGTTGGCGGGGTGGGCCGCAAACTCGCGCTCCAGGCGGGCGCGCTCCGGGCCCTCGCCCACGATAACAAAGCTGGTTCCGACGCCCGAGGCCTGGCTGCGTGCGGCGTCGTCCAGTAGCTCGGCGAAGCGCTCAACCTGCTTCTCGGCGGCCAGACGGCCGACGTAGCCGACGATCTTCTGACCGTTCGGTGCCCACTTGCCGCGGAGGGCCTGGGTGGCTTCCTCGGTGCGGCGGTTTGGGTGGTAGAGGTCTAGGTCAACGCCGCGGCCCCACACATCAACGCTGGCGACGCCCAGGCCACGCAGGTAATCGGCGGTCTGCTTGGTGGGCGCCAGGTTCAGGGTTGCCGGGGCGTGGATGGTAGCCACCGCCTTGTCCAGCAGCGGCTTGGCTGCCGACAGGTTGTAACGCTCCATGTAGCCGGAGAGCTCGGTCTGGTAGATGGCCACCGATGGAATGCCCAGGCGTTCGGCGGCCGCAATGGCCTGCCCGCCCAGGATGAACGGCGAGGCAACGTGCACCAGGTCTGGGTTGAAGTCGGCGATGGCGTTTTGCAGCCACAGGCCCGGCACGGCAACGTTGAACTGCTTGAGCGGGAAACTGGCGGTGCGGATTACCTGGAAGCCAAGGTAGCGCGGGCTTGGCGCGGTTGGTGCGATAATCAGGGCCTCGATGCCGCGCTGGCGGTAGGTGTCGAGGATGCGCAGAACCGAGTTGGTTACGCCGTTGAGCGAAGGCAGGAAGGACTCCGTTACCAGTACCACCCGCATGCTCATGTTGAAAGGTTATGAACCGCCGGTAACGGGAGGGTTCGGGCTGGCTAAATGCCGGGTAAGCGCCACCCTAAGTTTGGGTAAACCAATTCGGTGGCCGGGTGGCAGTTGGCGGCGCAAAGCTGGACTCGCCCGTGGTTGGAGTGCTACTTGGTGTACTGGATGGTGAGGCGCACGTAGGCCCAGTTGTGGCGCCGCATCACACCGATATTCTGCGTGATCGGGGCACCGCCGGCCCGCGCACTGACCAGGCGGTAGAGGCTTTTCAGGCGCTTGGTGGCCAGGTTTGTGCTGGGGTGGGCTTCCTTGCGGGTGTTGTAGGCGGTGAGCGAGATCTGTAGGTTTTGCAGTTTGGACTGGGTGGTGGATGCCGAGGCCGCCTTGATGTTGGACTGCAGCAGTCCCAGCATCGAGGCCAGGGTCTTGCGGGTGCGCTTCAGCACGGTTGCCCTGTCGCTCTGGAAATAGATGATGGCGGTCCTGACCACCTTGGCGGCGGCCAGCGAGTAGAGCGTGACCGGAACCTCGCCGGCCTGGATGTCTCCCGATGGCGAGTAGCCGATTACCTGAAGCGTGTGCAGGCCGTCCTCCAGCTGCGGTGGAACCGGGAAGTCGGCGGTGAACTTGCCGGCGGTATTGGTGAATGCCGAACCCAACTTGATTGGGGTTGAGTAGATGTAGACGTCTACCTGCGAGTTGGGGGCAAAGCCCTCGCCGGCACTGATGAGGGTGTGGTCGCGGTCGACGCGCAGCGAGCCGTCGGCGGAGAGGTTTACGGTGGCGCCGGCCGCGGTGAGGGCGCCTAGCGAGACCTGCCAGCCGGAGGCCACGAAGTCGAGGCCAGAGCGCTTGGAGTTGGGGCGCAACACCGCCGGAACTTCCCTGCCGTTCACTATGGCGCGGCCAAGGGAGCTGTGGTCGGTGACCGGGATTGGGGCCAGCGGCGGCCACGAACTGGTTGGCTTCGGGTCGTTCTGGCTGGAGTGAAGGTCAGACTTGCTGGGTGATGGCGTTGGGGCGGGTGTAGAGGTTGGGGGAATCGTTGGGGTTTGGGTCGTGAGCTGGTCGCCGGTGCCCGGGGTTGGGTTGCCAGTCGCACCACCGTTGCCACTGCCCGCAGGTGGGGTGCTTGGTATCGAACTGGCGGTAACTGTGGGAGTGGAGCTTGGGGTGTTGGTGGGCAGGGCTGGCGGCGTGGTTGGCGGCGTCTGCGTTGTCGAATCGGTGGGGGTGGACGTAGGCGAGTAGCCGTGCTCGTTGTCTTGGCCTTGCTCGTGCTCGTCGTCGGCCTCGGTGTGCCAGCGGTCATCGGCGGTGATGCCAGGGCTGGAAGTTATGCCGAATGGGCTAGCCTCGTGACTGCCGTCGGCGAGCGCAGGCGTGGTCAGCGCGGCGACCGCCAGGGTGACGGCGAGCGCGAAGCCCAATCCGCTGCGAGTCTGCCCAGCCATCTTGATTCCTCCCCAAATATCGAGTTTGCTAACTCATTTTGGGAGGGGTGGTTTGCGGGTTGTTCGGGATGTTCGGTTGGCCCTACGGGCCGGGCGCAAAAGCCTAAGGCACAACTTTAGGGTTGTCGGGCAGCCAAAACCAGCTGCTGGCAAACTAGTCGGCCAGCAGCTCTCGAACGCGCGGAATCACCTGGGTGCCGTACAGCTCGATGCTGTTCATCAGCAGCGAGTGTGGCATCGGGCCGGTTGCGTACTTGAGGTCGAATCGACTGGCGCCGACCGAGCGAATCGCATATGCAATCTTCTGTGCAACGGTCTCCGGCGAACCAACGTACATGCTTCCGTGGTTCACTTCCTGGAGGTAGTGCTCTTTGTTCATCGGACCCCAGCCGCGCTCGCGGCCCAGGCGTCCATACATCTCGGAGTAGTAGGGCCACATCTGCTCGATGGCCTCTTCATCGGTGGCGGCAACGTGGCCGGGCGAGTGAATGCTGACCGGCAGCTTGGCCTTGCCCTGCTTGTCCAGGTAGTCGAAGTAGAGCTTGGCGAACGGTGCGAAGCGGGCTGGGTCGCCGCCGATGATGGCCAGCGCCATCGGGATGCCGTGGGTTGCTGCGCGAACCACCGATTCCGGGCTGCCGCCCACACCCACGCGGATGCCCATGGTCTTGCCGGAGGCGAGGCTGAGTGCGGCGGCCTCCTCGGGGCTAAGGTCGGCGGCGCCGTGCTCGGTCTTAGGGTAGACCTGCTGGTCCTTGAGCGCGCCGCGGGTGGTGCCGGTCCAGGTGGTTGCCTGCTCGCGCCACAGTTGCACCAGGAGGTCTAGCTTCTCTTCGAAGAGCACCTCGTAGTCCTGAAGCGAGTAGCCGAAAAGCGGGAACGATTCGATGAACGAGCCGCGGCCGGCGGTGATCTCGGCGCGGCCGTTGCTGAGGGCGTCCAAGGTGGCGAAACGTTCGAAGACGCGCACCGGGTCGTCGGAGGAGAGCACGGTCACGCCGGTGCCCAAGACGATGTTCTTAGTGACTGTGGCGATGCCGGCAAGCACGGTGTCCGGGGCGCTGACCGCGAAGTCTGGGCGGTGGTGTTCGCCCACGTTGATGGCGTAGATGCCGAGCTCATCGGCCAGGACCGCCTGGGCCACAACGTCGCGGATGGTCTGGGCATTGCTGTTGAACGGGGCATCGGTGGCCGGGGTCGGCGCTGCCGGGAAGTGGGTTCGGGTGTTGTCACCGAAGGTGTCCAGGCCAAACTGGAGGTCTTCTGAGGGGATAGCGGCGAGGCCGGTGTTGAAGATTGGGTTCGCACTCATGATGAAGTAAAGCCTACCTTTACTAGATGTATTCCCCTAGCCCCTATGGCTGCAGGCGGCGGATGGTCCAGGGCACGTCCGGAGCCGGGCGCGTGAACTCGATGCGGTCGTGCAGGCGGTTGCTTCGGCCCTTCCAGAACTCGATGCGGGTCGGCACGATGCGGTAGCCGCCCCAGAATGGTGGCCGCGGGATCTCTCCGGCCGCGAACTCGGCCTGGCGCTCGGCGTACTGCTGCTCGAGTGCCGCCCGGTTTTCCACCGGCTGGCTCTGATTGCTGGCCCACGCCGAGATCTGGGAGTCGCGCGGGCGGGTGTTGAAATAGGCATCCGACTCGGTGCTTTCCACCCGGGTGGCAAAACCCTCCACCAGCACCTGCCGGAACTGCGGATACCAGCCGAAGACCATGCTCACGGGTGCACCATCGGCGATGGCGTGACCCTTGCGGCTGGAATAGTTTGTGTAAAAGTAGAACGCCTGCTGGTCTACCCCGCGCAGCAAGACGGTGCGCGCGGTGGGCTTGCCATCGGCTCCCACGGTACCGAGAACGAATGCATTCGGTTCGAAGATGCCCTGCTCATCGGCGTCTGCGAGCCAGAGCGAGAACTGCTTGATGGGGTCGGCGGCTACGTCGAATTCCTCGAGCGCCTGCTGACCATAGTCTTCGTGACGGTGAAGCGATTCCATGGTTCCAGCGTAGGCAGGTGAGGCCGGGTGCGCCAGCAGATTACGGAGTATGAACGGGCGGTAAAAGCTGTCGGGCGAATCGGCCCTGGGTTGCTAGTCGGCGGCGGCTAGTTGACCGCAGGCCCCATCGATGTCCTTACCGCGGGTGTCGCGCAGCGTGGTTGGGATGCCGGCGGCCTCGAGGCGGCGGATGAACTCATCGGTGACGAAAGGGGTAGACGCCGTCCAGATGGAGCCCGGGGTCGGGTTGAGCGGGATCGGGTTTACGTGGACCCAGCCCTTGCCGCGTTCATTCAGCTTTTGCGCCAGTAGGTCGGCGCGCCAGGCGTGGTCGTTCATGTCTTTGATGAGCGCGTACTCGATGGATACCCGGCGGCCGGTGGCGTCGAAGTAAGCCTTCGCGGCGTCCAGCGCCTCGTCAACCTTCCATCGGCTGTTCACCGGAATCAGTTCGTCGCGCAGCGCGTCATCGGGGGCGTGCAGCGAAAGCGCAAAGGTAAGCGGAAGGTCTTCGGACGCCAACTTAGCGATGCCCGGAACCAGGCCAACGGTGGAAACCGTGATATTTCGGGCACTCATGCCCAGGCCGTTCGGCTGCGGCTCCACCATGGTGCGCACCGCGCTCATCAGGCGGTTGTAGTTGGCCAGCGGCTCGCCCATACCCATGAACACGATGTTGGAGACGCGCTCCCCCTCGTGGCCCTTCTGCTTGCCGCCAAGCTTGCCCTGGGCAATCACCTTGTTGGCGGCAACCACCTGGGCAACGATCTCGGCGGCCGACATGTTGCGGGTGAGTCCGGCCTGACCGGTGGCACAGAACGGGCAGTTCATGCCGCAGCCGGCCTGACTTGAAACACAGAGGGTGATGCGGCCGGTGTAGCGCATCAGCACCGACTCCACCAGAGCGCCATCGAAGAGACGCCACAGGAACTTTATGGTGTCGCCCTTGTCGGTCTGCAGGCGCTTGACCTCCGTGAGCAGCGGCGGGAACAGCTGGGCAACCAGCTCTTCGCGGCCCGCGGCCGGAAGGTCGGTCATGTCCGCGGCGGAATCGGTGTAGTGAGTGAAGTAATGGGTGCTCAGCTGCTTGGCGCGGAAGCCGGGAAGACCCAGTTCCTTGACCTTCTCGACGCGCTGCTCAACCGAAAGGTCCACCCAGTGAACGGGCGGCTGCTTGCGCTTGGGCTCGGCAAACTGCAGCAGCGGCTTGCCGGAATCATCCTTGGCCTGGGTCCAACCCTCGGTGGCCGGGCGGATCTGTGGGCGGCTACCGGCGGCGCCAGGGGCATCAGACTTTGGGCGTAGGCCAACCGAGCCGAGGTTGACAGCGCCCGGCTTGCGGGAATCTTGGGCGCGCTCAGACATGGGGGCTCCTTGGGTTGGGTAACTAATCAATGGTACGCGAGGGGCGCACGAATGAACAGGGTGCGTTGGCGGCGCGGGTGTCGGGGCGGGGCCGCCCGGACCAGTCGGGCCGCCCGGACCAGTCGGGCTGTCCGCAAGCGTTAGCCGCGGAAGGGCAGGTCGGCCAGCAGCACCGTGCGGTTCTCGGTGGGGCCAATGGAGTATTCGATGGCACAGTCTTGCAGGTGCATGGAACCAAGGCCGGATCGCCCGGTGGCGATGGTTTCCGGGTCAACCGGCGAACCATCGTTGGCTACGCGAACCCGGATTACGTCCGGGCCGATGATGGCTACCGAGATCTCTACATTCTTGGCCTTGCCATGGCGAACCGCGTTGCTGATGCCCTCGCGAACCACCTCCAGGGTGGTCTCCACTGCAATCTGGTCCTTCAGAATTTCGGCGGCATCGCCATCGGTGAGCGACACCGAGATCTGGCAGACGCCTTCCCAGGTTTCGGCGATCTCGGTGAGGATGGCACCGAGGTCGGTGATGGGTTCGGGGGCATCGAAGACCACTCGCACCCTGTCCTCGAGTTTGGTCCTGAGTTCTGCCAGGGCGGCCTCATCGGCGTTGCCCTTGGCGATCTCGCGGTCCAACTTGATTGCCAGCGCGGCCACCTCCGACTGCAGCGAGCCGTGCACGCGCCGAGCAAAGTGCAACTGCTGGTGCCAGCTGCGCGAGTTAACCTCGGCGATCTTCCACTGGATGCGACGCAGGTATTGGCTGCGCTGGGCGTAAACGCGATTGAGTTCAACCGTGTATGCGCGCCAGAAAGCGGCACCGAAGCCGGCAAACATGGCGAACAGGTAGCCCATTCCGCTAACAAACGAGCCGCTGCCGGAAGCCGGCATGTTTGCCGCCAGCAGCGAACTGGGTGTAATTGCAACCGCGAAAATGACGCCGATGGCCAAAAGGCGAATCTTGAAGTTGAAGCGTTCAAAACGCGGGGCAATGAGAGAGCGAGCCAGCAAAAGCAATGCTGGCCAAACCAGACCCAAAGAGAGAATAAGGTAAAGGCCGTTGGGGTAGCCGTAAATCAGAATCGATGCGGCGGCTGTGGCAAGCAACGGAAGAGCACCCTGAATTAGCGGGTGAATCGAATCGGCCACGCGGATGTTTCGAAGCACGTTGAATCCGCTGATTTTGGTGCCGTAGGGCTTTAGGTCGGACATCACCACGGCCGTGCGACTGTTGAGCATCTGCTCCACCACCGGCCTAATCACATCGCTGATGATGTGCTGCAGGTGCTGGCGAACCAGGGTTGCATCGTCGCCATGTTTGAGTTTCAGGTTGGTGAGTAGATACTCGCGGAAGGCATTGATCTCAATCTCGGTGTTAGAGGAGATTTGGCCGTCAACCGTCTCTTGCAGGTGCTCCAGATACTCGCGCTCGGAGATGAGGCGTCGCGACTGCCTGCGGAACTCCCCCAGCACACCTAGCAGCACCCCGAAGAGCCACGCTGAAAGGCCAAAGTTCACGGCACCCACGAAGATTCGGTAGGCGTAGTCGGGGTGTGCTAACAGCCCAGCGCTAGATAGCAGGTACTCCATGGCTGCACCGCGCATGGCACCGGCCAATAGGAATAGCGCCACAAAAGCGCGACGATTCATCGGGGTCTTCAGCCGGCGGTCAAGCAGATAGAACCCGGCCAGTAGAACCACCAAAACGGCATTAGCCGCCAGTACCGCGGCGGTGCGCTCCAGAACATGCCCCGCCAACACATCGTTAGACAGCAGGAAATGGGTGAAAAGAGCGAAGATGGCGGTGATGACAAAGTAAGGGAACGAGACCAGGTGTCGCCCGACGGCGAGTTCGAAGACGCTCGGGATTCGAGCCAGTTTTTTAGTCATCGCTCTTAGTAAAGCAGCACCGGGCGGGCGGGCAAAGCTTTGCTAGAGGCGCGCGGCTATTCATCGCGGTTTGGAATACCGGCCGATTGGATGAAGATTCGCACGGCCTCGATGCGTGGGTTGATGTCCTTGTTGCCATCGATGCCCAGGCTCTTGAAGGTGCTGTTCAGCAGCTGCTCCACCGAGCTGACGGTCTTGCCGCGGCGCTTGGCGATCTCGGCGTTGGTGTAGCCCATGGCCAACATGCGCAGGATGCCCACCTGGTTGGCGGTCAGGTTCGCCAACGGGCGGTCCGGGCGGCGGTCGTGGCGCACATCCTTGCGGTCGGCAAGCACGGCCTCGATGGCGTTGATCAGGTAGTCGCTGTCGCCAACCAGTTCCTTGCGCAGGAAGCCCTGCGCCAGTTTCTGGGCAACGTCGTCAAGCCCCGCGGCACGAACATCCGGGTACTTGGTGAGGAACAGCGTGGCGGTTCCGGTGTTCTGGGCCTGGATAATGTGCACCAGGTCCATACCGTTTGCGCCCGGGCCGAGGTCGATGTCAAGCAGCGCGATGTCTGGGTCGTGGTTCTTCAGAATGCGCACGGCCTCAACAGCATTGGCGGCACCGATGGCCTCGAAGCCCGCGGCCTCCAGGGTCTGCACCAGCAGGCCACGGACCAGGGCTTCGTCCTCGACAACGAGCACAGTACGCGAAAAACCACTCATAATCTCAGGCTAAGTTAACCCCTGTTTGCCGGTTTTGACGAACTGGGGTTATCCACTATCCCGCGGCCTTCACCTGGTAGGTGATGGTGACCTCCACGCGACGCGCGGTCTTGTCGGTCTCCAGCGCACGCCCCTTGCCCTGAGCCACGAACAGACCCTTGAGCCCCAGCTTCTTGAGCAGAGCCGCGACGTTCTTGGCACGGGCGGTGGAGACACGAGCGTTAGCCGCCTTGGTGTCGTAGTGGTACACGAAACCGACCACACCGACCTTTAGGTCTAGGTAGCCCTTGGCCACCTTGGCCGCCAGCTTCTTGATGGCATTGCCAGTAGCGTAGGTGATTTGGGAGCTGTTTGGCTTGAAGTAGAACTTGCCGCTGAGCACCTTACCCACCGGAGCCTGAACCACGGCCGGCACAGATGCCGAACGGATGGTTCCCTCCGGGGTGTAGCCGTCCACCTGAATGGTGTGCGGACCAACCTCAAGGCCGGCGGGCACCGGCAGCGAGCCGATGAAGTTACCGCTGGCGTCTGTCATCAGCACACCGAGCAAAATCGGGGTGCTGAAGATGTAGACGTGCACCTCGGAGTTAGCGCGGAAACCGGTTCCCTCGGTGTGGGCGTACTGGCCGCCTTCCAGAACGACGCGGGACTGTGAGTCGAGCGGAGATGGGTTGCCTGCCAGGTCCTTGCTGGCCAACTTGAGAGTCCAGTCCGGTGCAGTCAGGTTCAGGCCGTTAGCGGAATTGTTTGGCAGCAGGGTAGTTACGACCGGCTTGCCGTCCTGAACCACATTGGCCGAGCCGGCGGCAGGTGGGGTTACCACCGGCAGAGGTACGATCGGCGGCAGTTTGGTTGGCGGCACCGGCGTAGGGGTTGGAGTCGGAGTTGGGGTAGGGGTCGGATTGGAGGCAGGCGGAACATAGTTCAGCTGCCACTGGGCGTACAAGGTACCAGGTGCGCTGAATGCATAGTTTGCGCCATCGGCGTATTGGGTACCAGTTCCATCCTGGTTGGTAGTCCAGTAGAGGAAGGTGTAGCCGCTGCGGTTAAACGGGTTTAGGTTCAGCGTGTGTGGCTGGTTGTTTGCCTGGGTGACGGTCGCATCATTGTTGACTCCCGCATTGCTGTGGAAGGTGACGGTCTGCGCGGCTGGCAATTGCCAGTTGGCGTACAGAGGTAGCGATGTTGTCGGCTGATAGTACTGCCCGGTTAGGTAAATACCCGAGCCACTCTGTTCGCTCCAGCCCAGGAAGGTAGCACCTGGCACCGGCGGCGTAAGCGCGGCGGCAGCGGCATTGAGATCCACGCCGTTTGGAGTTCCATAGGTCCAGCTGCTGCTGGCCAAAGTGGTTGTTCCTCCATTAGCATTCCACGTGACGGTATAGGTGTCGGTAGTCCAAACCGCAGTGTACGTAAGAGCCGAGGTGCCCATGGTGATGGTGGTGCCGCCGGCCTGGTTAGCGTTGGCCGAATCAGTCCAACCGCCGAAGGTGTGACCCGGATAGATCAGGTCGGCGCCTTGTGGCAGGTGGAAGGTCGAACCCGAAGACTGCTGGGTCGCCGGTTGAGTAAGCCAAGTAGCTCCGCCTATTACATAGTTGACTGCAAGTTGGTCCACTGCCCAGATGGCGGTCAAGACTACGTTGTTGGCTGGCATCGTGAACGAAGCGGTCGGCGTAACTGTGGTCACACCATCGGTCCAGCCGGTGATGTGATGACCGGCGTAGGTCGCAACCGTTCCCGCCGGGGTCGCAAACTGCTGCCCGAAGTTCTGGTTTGCTTGGGTAGGCGCAGTGGTGGCCCAGGAGCCAGTATTTACAGCACCCGGACTGTAGGACACGGTGTAACTCAACTGGGTCCAAAGTGCATACAGGCGAATGTCGGCCGTGCTGAAGTCATAGGTTGCACCCAGAGCATAGCTTGGCGAAGTCGACGGCGTGGTTGAGGCAATGCCCCAACCGGCCAACGAATAACCAGTAGGTGCGGTGAAAGTTCCGGTCAAAACTTCGACTGCGGTTCCCCGCTGAGTTGTATCGGCTGGTCCAGTGCCAGCACCCACAGGATAGTTGCTGGAATAAGTGACCGTCTTAGAGCCGGCGGCGGCCCATACGGCATACAGGGTACCGCTGGCGCTCGGCGAATATGGGGATGCAAGCGCACTTGTAGCGGTGCTGCTCTGCGCCCAGCCTGCGAATAGCATTCCGGCTGGTGGAGTGATTCCGGTGCCGGCAGGAAGCGAAATTCCTGCACCACCGACGGTGAATGAGGAACTGCCCGGTGTTGAACCGGTACCACCGTTGATGTTGTAGTTGATCGTATACACGTCTCCCGCCCATACGGCGGTAAGGATTACGTCTTGTGCCGGCATCAGGTAGCTGGTTCCCGCACCGGCAGCAGCGGTTGCTCCCGCATTGTCCAGCCAGCCAACGAAGTGGTAGCCGGCCTTACTGAGCAATGCTCCCGAAGCGAGGGTGATGCTGGTTCCGTAGTCTGCAGTTGACGCAGCTGGCTGCGAAGTCCAGGTGCCGCCGCCGGAGGCATACGAGACGTTGTAAGTTCGCGGAGTCCAGATCGCGTAGAGGTCGAAGTCGGTGGTGATGGTGACGCCGGCCTGCGCGTTGGTGTAGCTGGTAGAACCAGCGGCTCCGGTTGGGCTTGTGCTCCAATGACCGAATGCCAAGCCCGGGTAGGTGAATGGGTTGGCGGCTAGCGAGACAGTGCCCGTGGCAGTCTGATAGCTGAGCGTCTCGGTGCCACCGACGAACGCAGGCGGATTGGAGTGGTAGGTGATGGTGCTGCTCGTGGTGAACGATGGCGTTGAACCATATGCGGTGGAACCGTTGGTGAAGACCACTTGAATCTGCGAGTAGTAAAGGGTGCTCGAGTTAAGGTTTGCCACGTTCGCGGTGAATGGAGACTGACCGGTGGTGGTCTGTGTGTCGGCAGCAACGGTACTGGTGCCGGTCCAGAGGTTGGCGGAACAACCCACGGTGCTCAGTAGCGCTCCAGACACTGCATCGACTGCGCCGGCGTACGAGTAGCAAAGCTTTACAGTTTGCACGTCTCCCGCAACGAGGCCGTTGCTGCCACCGTAGACGATACCGTTCAGGGTGGCACTGCGGCCGGCCACGTTCGTGGCTGCTGTGGTATCCGCCCAAGGTGTGAGGAACGAGCTAGTTCCACCCGTGGCGCTTGCAGCCATTGGTCGACGATTAGTGCGGAACGACATGGTCTTGAGGCTGTCGCGGTCATCCACATTGGTGAGGATCTTGTAGTAGTAGCGGGTGTGAGGCAGGAGGCCGGTGAGGGTAATAGCAACCGCATTGTCCGCGGTTGAACCTGCGGTGTACCAAACCTGCTGGGCGATTGCGCTCTCCTGGGAACAGTTGTCCACCTGGGTCTGGTCAGTTCCCCAGCAGAACCAAACCTTGGTTACCTTATTGCCCTTGGCGTTCACTGTGCCGCGGATGATGGCGCTGGTGGTGCTAATCGCCAGCGGTGCCTGGGTGGTTGCCAGTGGAACGTCCAAGGTAGTAAATGCGCGTGGGGCACTGGATGCGCTGGTTCCGTTGGAGTAGTTGACCTGAAGCTGCAGGTAGTACTGAGTCAGTGCGGTCAAGCCACCGGCAGTCTGCAGCAGCTGCTTAGTGGAGCTTGCCGCCAGGCTCGAAATCGTTGGGTCCCAGAGCGTGAGCGAACAAACTGGCGCCGCGGTGCCGGTGCCATTTAGCTTTCCGGTGGTGCCGCTAACTGCGTTGCTAGTGCTGTAGCAGAGGTAGGCGCTCGTGATGTCGGCACCGTTGATAACGGTGTTGGCATCGGTGGTGATGGTACCGATGAGGTCGGCAGCCTTGGTGGTCACGTTCGCGGCATCCAAGGTGGCGATGGTCGCACCGGCAATCGGTGCGGCATTCCAAATCGCGAAAAGCGAGAGTGCGGTGCTACCAACAGCAGGCGATGCCCCGTCCGCGTAGGCCACGGTGGTGGAACCGCTTGTAGTCGCCCAGCCACCGAAGGAGTAACCAACGAAGCCATAGCCGAGAGCCGAAGCCGTGCTCAGCTGAGTTGCTACCGTGGTTGACATCAGCTGAGTCTTGGTGACTGCGGTCGCGCCGGTTGCGGTTGGCGGGTTAGAACTGAACGAAACCACGCGCTGGGTGCTGGTGCGCCAGATCGCGTAGAGAGCGATATTGGCGGTGCCCATCGTGACAGTCGCGCTCGGTGCGTAACTGGTTCCCGAGCCATCGGCCTGAGTGTTCCAGGAAACAAAGGTGCTTCCAGAAGCGGTTGGCGTGGTGCCGGAGAGCGTGATGGCCAACCCCTGTTCCGTTGCAGCGGATGAGCTTGGCAGCGTGTTTGTGACGGTAATACCGTTTGCGCTGTAGCTCACGACACCGGTTGTGGTGATGGTCAGCGCCACCGGCATGGAGACCGCACCTGCATAGGTCGCAACGATCTGAACAGTGCGAGTGTCGACGATGCTAGGCGATCCGGTAATCGCACCCGTGCCACTGTTCAGGCTGAGTCCAGACGGGAGTGCTGGCGAACCAGTTGCAATCGAGTAGGTCACGCCACTTGTAGGCGCACCGGTCAGGGTTACGCTGCTGATCGCAGTATTGACTGCCTGGGCAATTGCCTTCACTGGCGCGTTTCCGCCATCGGTGAGGTAGGTACCGCCGGTGAAGTCCAGGTAGAAGATCTTGAGGGTGAATGTCACGCCCGCGGAGGTTCCGTACTGGTTGTTGGCCTTGATGGTGTAGGTCTGATTCTGGCTTGCCGAAGTCAGATCCCAATTAACCACGCCCGAGAGCAAACCGGTGGCCGTATTGAAGGTTAGGCCCTGGATGCTGTTGGCGGAGACGTCGTTGTTGTTGGAGTCATACAACTTGTAGACGGTGTTTGGATCGCTGGTTCCAGCCAAAGTTAGAGTGTAGCCACGGCCAGCGACGTCGGCTCCATCGAAGATGTTAACTGTGGCGGAGCTGACGGACAGAGCAGGCGCCTGCGTGATGTTTAAGCTGGTCTCCCCGGCACCGATGTCGTAAACGGAGTCGCCAGGCGCAGAACCGACGAGGTAACAGGTACCGTTACCGGTGGCGGTAAGCACGCCTGTGCCGTTGGTGCCACCCGAAAGGGTGCAAATTCCGGTGCTTCGCGTGCCGTCGACAGTGATAGTCACGGGCGCGCCACTATTGGACACTGCAGTCACGGTGGCAGTGTTCGGAACCTTCAGGCTGGATGGGGCAGTGAAAGTAATAACCTGACGCTTCTTAACCACGGTCAAGGTGAAGTTGGCGGTGCTACAAGCCGTGGCGTTACAGCCCTTGATCACATAGGTTGTCGCGGCCTGCGTCACGGTTGGACGGCCGGTGAACACACCCCACGCGGTGTCAAAGGAAACACCGGCTGGCAGTACGGCGGGTGAAACTCCGTCTGAGGCAAACAGAGTGAATGGCGTGTTTACGCCGTCGATGTTAAGGTCGCCACCGGTGTTGAGAACGTCGTAAAGCGGAAGGAGCACCTCACCGGCAATGACGGTAGCACTGCCGTTGCTGAGCGTGATACTTGGTGCCAACAATGCGGCATCGATTGTTACAGAGCGAGTCACCGAGGTAGCGGCAGCATAACTGACACCATTACCGGCCTGGCTGGCGGTGACAACACAGGTGCCCGGGGAGACGGCGTGCAACTTACCGTTGACGATGGTACAGACCGATGGGTTATTGGTGGCAAAGCTAACCAAAAGACCGCTAGTTGCCACTGCAGACAACGACTGGTCGGTACCAACCACCTGTCCGTGCAGGGCATCGAACGTGATGGTCTGGTTGAGGATCGCAATCTTGAGGCGAACCGTAATCCAGTTGCTCCAGGTTCCGGTTGCGCCAACCTTCGCCCGGATCTTGTAGGTAACGAAGTCCTGCGCTACCTCTGGCATGCCCGAGAGCTTGCCCGCGGTGGTGTCGAAGGTAAGGCCGTCTGGCTCAAGGATTGCGGCGCCGTTTGCGTCATCGAATTCCCAAACGGTTGGAACCGCAGCGGTCGCCAGGATTGGGAAGATGTCGGTGTAGGTTCCTAGGGCATTGATAGTGATGCTCTGTGGTCCATTGAGAGTTAGGACGGGTGCAACGTTGGCAGGGAGCACCTTGAACGTGCGCACTAGGTTATCGGTGGCCGCAGAAGCGTAGTAGGCAGCAGTTGCATCCAAAGATGCGGTGATGTTACAGGTAGTTGCAGCGGTGATTCCGCTGGCCAACGATACGGTGGTGCCGGAAACGACACAGGAGGCGTTGTCCGAGGTAAAGCGGGGAGTGTTGCCGCTATCGGAGGTGGCAACCAGGTTCTGGCTGGTGGTGGTAGAGCCGATCTGCAGATCGCTTGGCTGGGTGAAGCTGGTGACCTTCTGGGTGCGCTTCTTCACTTCAAAGTAGAACTGCAGCTTGGGGGTGCTGGAAGAACCGGTCTGCGTACCCTTGCCGTTGGTGAGGTTAATGGTGAAGAGCGTGGAGGCCAGCGCTACTGTTGGCGTTCCAAAAAGCTCGCAACCGGTAGTTGCGTTTAGAGCGGTGCCCGTTGGCAGCGTCGCCGAACTGGCACCGGAGACCGTGCACGAGTTGAACGCGTACTGGTTGCTGGAGGTCGTGCTGGAGGTATAGGCCGGGTTAGGCGTAGTACAAGTTGCCGTCGCGGTAGTACCGGTGGTTGGGCAAAGGGTGAATGGGTGGTTTACGAAGTCATTCACGAAGACCGAAATGGTTGGGATGGTTGCGCCCGAGGTGAACATATACTTGGGTGCCACACCGCTTGAGGCGATGCTGGAGTTGGACTGCTTAGCCACGTAGACCATCAATGGCCCAGCAGTGGTTGCAGAATAAGAGGTGTTGCCGTCCTGCTTTAGGTAGACCTTGCACTGGCCGTTGTTGCGGTTGCTGGACGAGGTTTCCGATGCTGAAACATATACGGCACCACCGCTGGCCACCAGGTGGCAGTTGTTTCGGTTACTGCTGGCGTTGGTGGTAAAGACACCGGTAAGAACGGTGCTGGAGCTGGTGGTCGGGGTAATCCACGACGTAGCGCTTGCGGAGAACGAATAGCTGACCGGCAGGCCGCTGCTAGCGTATGCGTTCAGCAGGTACCAGCTACTTGAGCCAAAGTCCGAGTACTTGGTAGGGGCCTGAGTCTCGTAACCGATAGAGCCCACGTTGGTGAAGCTGATGGTCTGCGCCTTCTTATTACCAACGACCACTGTCACGGTTACCGAGACGCCGTTGGAACCGGTGATGGTAACGGTGTAGGTTCCGTTGGAAACAGCGCTGCTATTCGCAAGCGAGATCTGGCCGGTGGTGGTGTTGAAGGTAAGGCCGGTTGGCAGACCGCTCTGGGTAAAAGAGGTGCTTGCTGGGCTGGATGTGTAGGTCAGGGTCGGGGCACTATTTACACCGCTGGTGAAGTTTAGGGTTGTCGGCGAGACGGTCAAGCTAGGGCTAGCGGGAACATACGGCTGCGAGTCGGCCGAACCTACCGTGTTCGTGGCGGTTACCACGACGGTGTAATAGGTACCCGATGTAACGGTGAGAGTAGCCGAGAGGGTGTTGCTGTTGACAACGACTGGAGTGCCGCCGCCTACCGGGGTGGCAGTGATGGTGTAGCCGGTCGGGGTGCCTCCGGTGGTTGCCGGGGCGTAGTTGACCACCATACTGGCCGCGGTTCCATCGCCGGTAACGCTAGAGATGGTGGGTGCGTTAGGCGGCAGTGCCGCGCCACCGATGGTGACCGGAATACTAACGGTAGAGCTGAGGGCGAACGGCGAGTTGTCGGTGACCGAGACCTGAATGACGCGGGCATCGGACGTGACACCGTTGGCATTGATGTTTAGGGTCGCGGCACCCGCAGTGTTGGTGGTGTTGGTTACGGTGAGCGTCGCCCAACTCGGCAGGGTGTTGGTGCTGAACGAGAGGGTCTGGCCCGAGTCGGCATCGCGACCCGCCAGGGTGATTGTGCCGGTTCCGCCGCCAGACACGTTGAGCGAGGTTGGGGTAGCGGTGATGGTTGGGGCCACGCCGGTTGGACTAGCGAACGAAAGCAGAACGTCGCGGGTCACGTACTGACCGGTTCCATCGTTGGTGGTGGCCTTGGTCTTCAGCGCCCAGTAGATCGGGGTGGTCGCGGTACCGCCGCTGAACGAGGTGTCGTAGCTTTCGCCGGCTAGACAGAGCGGGCGACCCAACTGGAATTCGCCGGTGGTGGTGTTAAGGGTGGAACACGGAATGCGGGTAGCGCCGTAACCGCCGTTGGCCGCTGCCGAGCTGGTTACCAGCGAGTAAGTTACCGACCGGCCGTTTTCATCCAGTGCGTTCAGGTTGGTCTTGAAAATGGTGTTGTCGCCGGCGGCCGCAAAGGGCACGTTGGTCATGTAACCGGTGTTGTAGATCGGGGTGGTGTGAGCCACGCCACCGCTGAGCTTGACGCGACCTTCAAACTGGATCACCTGGTTGGTGGTGTTCTTGATTCCACCGATGCGGTTAGAGCCAGTCTGACTGAAGATGTAGTCCAGGCTGGTGCTGAAGCTCGGGCAGTTTACGTTGATTACGTAGACGGTGTTGAAGATGTTATAGAGCGGTTCCGAGGTGACATCGAACGACCAGCTGCTTGGGGTGGTGGCCTGGTTGGTGCACTTGGTGATGCTCGCAGTAGTGCCGGTGGTGGGGTCCACCGAGGTGATGGTTGGGAAACCGAAGAATGTACACAGGCTACCGGCGGGCATGGTGCTGCCCAGCGCCGAAGACAGGTTGCTGGTGTAGGCGGCGGTTCCGTTGAGACAAGCGTCCTTGCGCTCCACCATGGTGGAGTTGACGGTGACGGTCTTGGCTACCGGGTCGTACTTGATGTAACCGACTGCACCGCGAAGGTGGGTCGCGTTTGCCGGAGTGATTCCGCCGAAGGTGACTGCCAGAGCCGCCACGACTGCCAGGATCCAGCGGAACGGGTTTGAGGTACGCGAAAGAAACACGAAGTAGCTGCCTCTACAAATTTTGGAGGCAAGTCTCCCCATGCCCCCGAATGTACGGTTATCTACATATTTTCCCATTGGGGGGCCTGAAAAGCCTAGAAAAAGGTTCGGCAAAATGAACGGAGAACCGAACAAAACTCCGATATTCCTAGAAAGTTAAGAATTAACTGGGGCAATCCCCTGAATATCGGACGCGGCCGGCATGGGCAGCGGCAGCAGGACGGGCAGCCCATCGATGACGACCACCCGGATGCTGCCGCCAAACACCTGCGCGAAGGCAGGGTCGGCGACCACCGAGTGCGCCTGCCCGGCGAGGGTAAGACGCCCGGAATCCAGGACCGCAGCTCTGTCGGCATACATTGCGGCCAAGGTGATGTCGTGCATGGCGGCCACCACGGTGACGCCCCCGGCGGCGGTCTCACGGATCAGGTCAAGCACCAGCAGGCGATGCTGCGGATCCAGCGCGCTGGTTGGTTCGTCCAGCAGCAGTACGTCTGGCTCTTGCACCAGGGCACGGGCCAGGACCGCCCGCTGCGCCTCGCCACCACTGAGTTCGGTGACGAACCGTTCTGCGAGTTCGGTGAGGTGCAGGCGCTCCATGGTGCGCTCGCAGACCTGGCGTCCGGACAGTGATTCCCGGCCCCAGCCATCGGTGCGGGCACGGCCGAGGGCGACATACTCGGTGACACTCATGCCGGCCGGAAGCTCCGGGCGCTGCGGCACGTAGGCGATGTTCACCAGTTCATCTGCGGGTCCACCGGCGATGGTCGCGCCCATCATGCTGACGCTTCCCGTGAATTGCTGGAAACCCAGAAGCGCGCGCAGCAGCGTGGTCTTGCCGGACCCGTTTGGGCCCAGTAAAGCCAGCCATTCTCCGGGCTTCACTTGAATGTTTATGTCGTGCAAAATCTGGCGGCCGGACATGGTCACCGATAGGCCGGTGGCGCGAATCATGCGGTGCCCCAATCGCGAATCATTGGATTCATTGGCGACCGCCACGGCGTAAAACGTAAAGGAAGAAAGGTGCGCCAACGAAAGCCGTGATGACGCCGATGGGCAGCTCGGCTGGGCTCACCAGGGTGCGGGCGCCGAGGTCGGCCAAGATAAGGAAGGTTGCGCCAGCCAACGCGATGGTGGGCAAGGCTCGGTTGGTGGCGCGTTGCAGCAGGCCGCGGATGAGGTGCGGAATCACCAGACCCACAAAGCCGATGAGGCCACCGGCAGCCACCGCGGTTGCGGTTGCCAGGGTTGCCGCCGCGATGGCAAGCGCGCGCAGGCGGGCCGGCTTGAGACCCAGCGAGTATGCCTCTTCGTCGGAAAGCAGTAGGCCATCTAGCCTGCGGGAAATGGCGAATAGCACCCCGAGCGCCACGGCAAGGTAGCCGGCCGTCCAGGCAACGGTGGGCCAGTCGGATACCACCAGTTGCCCCAGAATCCAGGAGTAGACGGTGCGCAACACCTGGGTGTGGCTCTGGAACAGGTAGGTCTGGGCGGCCGTTGCGAACGAGCCGACGGCCACGCCGGAGAGCAGCAGCGTGCGCGGGTCGGAGCGCCTAGCGCCAGCCACCACGAAAGTCACCAGCACCGCGGCGATGCCACCGACAAATGCGAATAGCGGCAGCAGGCCTACCGATGCGCCACCCAGCACAAAAGCCACGGTGGCGCCCAGGCCGGCACCCGCCGCGATACCCAGTAGGTACGGGTCTGCCAGCGGGTTTCGGAAGACCGTCTGGTAGACGGCTCCGCTGGTGGCCAATGCGGCACCCACCAGGCCCGCCAGAATCACACGGGGTAGGCGAATCTGCAGCAGCACGGTTTGGTCGATTGGGCTCAGGGCATCGCGGCTGCCGAGCAGGGTGCGAAGCACGGCAGGGAAACCCAGGTTGATTGGACCCAGGCTGACCGCAAGCAGCAGCGCAAGGGCAAGCAGCGCAGCGAAACCGGCGGTTACCCGCCAGTTCCAGATGCGCTTGCCGCTCACGATCGCCACTCTTGGTTCCGGTTCATTTGCGCCGCCCCCGGCTGCCCGCCTAGGCCCTAGTTGACCTTGGCGATGATGTTGCCCACCGCGCGGTAGAGGTCTACTAGGCGCGGACCCCAACGGCTGGAAATGTCGGAGCCGATGGTGAAGACCTTGCCGTTCTTGACGGCGTCGATGGCAGACCAGCCGGCACGTTCGCTGACTGTCGCCTTGGTCTCACCCCAGTCGCCGTCGGCCAGGACCACTACCTGAGGGTTGGCCTTAATCAGGTACTCGGCACTCAGCTGCGGGTAGCCGGTTTTGTCGGCGCCGCTGGCGGCATCGGCGATGTTGGTGACACCGAAGTCCTTGTAGACCGCACCAATGAAGGTTTTGCTGGCTGCGCTGTAGAGCGTGTTGTCCAGTTCGTGGAAGACACGGATGTGGGGTGCAGCGAACAGGCTGACGATGCCCTTGATCTGCTTGCGCATGGTGGCGACCAGGCGGGAGGCCTGGCTGGCGTGGCCGGTCAGTGCGCCCAGCTGCTGGAATTCGGTGTAGGCGCCTGCGGTGTTGTTGGGGGTCTGCTCCAGGTAGACGGCGATGCCCAGTTTCTTGAGGGCGGCCTGCACCTCGGTGGCCTTGGTGGCGTTGGCCTGGAGGATCACGAGGTCCGGGTTGTAGGCCGCAATGGCCTCCACGTTCGGAGTGAAGCTGGAGAGTTTGCTGGTTGGCACGCCGGCCGGGAAGTTGGAGTTGTCGTCCACCGCGGCGACCTGCTTGGCGGCACCGATGCCCCACAGGATCTCGGTGGCCGAAGGCGAGAGCGAGATGATGCGGACGGGCGCCTTGGCTGGCTTCTTGGATGATGCCTGGGCCAGCGACTTGGAGGCCGCAGCCCCCACCACCGGCTTGGCGCTGGCTGCATCGGTGGCGAATGGGGTGATTGCGATTGCTGCGACCAGTGCGGCAGCGAAGAGTTTATTAAAGGTTCTCAAACCCAAACCTTCCTTCGAGGTTCGTTTGGACGTTGGGCAAGGCGACCTGGCTTGCGATTGCTCGCTTCACAGTTGCGGGGACAGCGCCGGGTTCTCACCGGACTTCGCTTGATTCAACGTGCGGGCCAATGGCCTACACTCCAATAGTAGGCGAGATGGGTACGCGCCTGACGCGGCTGGGCTGGGAGGTTACTTTTCGTTACTGGCACTTTGACTACACATTTAGGTCAACATTTCCAATAAGTAGACCTAAATGTTGGGTCAAAGTGCCAGCGTTGCAACCACACAATGTTGCCCCTGCGCCCAAACCGCCTGACCGCCCACATCCCCAACCCGCAACCCCGGCACCCAAATCCCCAACCCCTCCAGCTAGGCTGAAACCCTGATGGAAGCACTGCGCGACATAGCCGCAATGGAGCCCGAAGCGGCCCTTGCGAAACTGAATTCCGCGCCCACCGGACTCACCGAAGCGGAAGCCGGCGAGCGCCTTCGCACAATCGGCCCGAACGCTATCCACACCCATCACTTCACCATCTTTGGCCTGCTGCTGCGCCAGTTGAAGAACCCGATCCTGATTCTGCTGGCCGTGGCCGCGGCCATCGCGGGCTCCTTGGGTGACGCGGGTAATGCATCGGTGATTGCCGTGATTCTGACGCTTTCGGTGGGTCTTGGCCTGAGCACCGAGTACCGTGCCGAACGCGCATCGGCCGATCTTCAGACCCGCAACACCCACCGCGCGACGGTGGTGCGGGCGGGCTCCGCGCGGATGATTGACGTGACCCAACTGGTGCCGGGAGACCTGGTGCAGTTAAGCCTGGGTGCCGTGATACCGGCCGACCTGCGCCTAACCTCGGTTGCAGACCTGGAATGTGACGAGAGCATCCTCACCGGCGAATCGCTACCGGTAGCAAAGGCCGCGGGGGTGTTGCCGGCGAGCGCCGACGAACTAAGCAACTGCGCCCTGATGGGAACCGTGGTGCGGTCCGGATCCGGAATTGGCGTTGTGGTTCGCACCGGCGGCGCCACCGAGTTTGGGCAAATCGCTCAGAGCCTCAGCACTAACGTTCCCGAAACCGACTTCCAGCGTGGTCTCCGCCGTTTTAGCCTCTTCCTGCTTTGGGTGGCCGTGGGGCAGGCGGTGCTCATCGTGGGCGTCAACTGGGCATTGGGCAAGAACCTCATCGAAAACGTTCTCTTCGCGCTGGCCATCGCCGTAGGCATGACCCCGCAGCTGCTGCCGGCCGTGGTGAGCACCGCACTGGCCCTGGGCTCAAGGCAGCTGGCCAAAAACGGCGTGCTGGTGAAGCGCCTGGTTAGCATCGAAGACCTTGGTGACCTCGACGTTCTACTCACCGACAAGACCGGAACTCTAACCGCCGGTGCCGTCGCGTTTGAGTCCGCCGTGGATTTTGGCGCGGGCGGCACCCAGGCAAACACCACCGAGCAGGCCAGCGCTACCCAGTACGGCATCAACAACACCTTGCGCCTGGGTCTTTTAGCAACCGACGCCGACTACGCGGTTGCGGCCGGCAACACTGCCGGGCTGAATCCGCTGGACGCCGCCCTCTGGAGCACCGAGGTCGCAACTTCCGCCGCCAAGCAGGGCTTCCCGAAGCGGCTCGACGCCATCGCCTTCGATCACGAACGCCGCATCGCCTCCGCCCTGATTGTTGCCGCCGACGGTCCACTACTAGTTTCCAAGGGCTCGCCCGAGGACATCATGTCCCGCTGCCAGAACGTCTCCGAGGCGCAGCAAAATGCCCTTACCGAGCTCTACAACCAGGGCAAGCGGGTGGTGGCTGTGGCCTCAAAATCCATGCCCGCCAGCTCCGCCACAATCACCCCCGCCGATGAAAACGGCCTAACGCTGACAGGCCTACTCAGCTTCGCCGACCCGGCAAAGCCAGACGTTCAGGACTCACTCACCCAACTCGCCGAACTCGGAATCGACGTGAAAATCGCCACCGGCGACAGCGCCGAGGTGGCCGTGACGGTCTGCAAGCAGGTGGGAATCGAGGTTGCGGGCGTGCTCACCGGCCGCCAGCTGGATGACTTGTCGGATGCCGAGTTGGCCGGCCAGGTTGGCGACACCACGATCTTCGCGCGCGTCTCGCCCGAGCAGAAGGCTCGGATCCTGCGGGCGCTTCGAGCCAGCGGCAAGGCGGTCGGTTTCCTCGGCGACGGCGTGAACGATGCCATCGCGCTACACGATGCCGACGTTGGAATCTCGGTGGATTCCGCAACCGATGTCGCCAAGGATGCCGCCGATGTCGTGCTGCTGGAAAAGGACCTGGGAGTGCTGGCCACCGGCGTGCGCCAGGGTCGCCGGGTATTCAGCAACACCATGAAGTACGTGCTGATGGGCACCTCCAGCGACTTCGGCAACAACATCAGTGCCGCCATCGGGTCGATGATTCTGCCGTTCTTGCCCATGGCTCCCAGCCAGCTGCTGCTGCAGGCGCTGCTCTATGACAGCAGTCAGCTAGCTATCCCCACCGACCGAGTGGACGCCGAACAGACCGCCCGCCCATCGCACTGGCGCATCGCCTTCATCGGCCGATTCATGATCGTTTTCGGTCTGGCGTCATCCATCTTCGACTTCGCTACCTTCGGCCTGATGGCGTTTGGATTCCACGCCAAGGTCAACGAGTTCCAGACCGGTTGGTTCGTGGAATCGCTGGCCACGGCAACGCTCATCGTGTTCGCCATCCGCACCAGGCGCGTGCCATTCCTGCGAAGTCGACCTTCGCTGCAGCTGATCGCCTCGGTGTTGTCGGTGGTCGCAATCGGCGTGATTATCACCTACCTGCCGCTTGGAGGAGTAATCGGTTTCACCGCTCTTCCGGCGCCATTCTTCCTGGCTCTGGTGGCCATGATTGTGATCTATCTGGTCATCGTGGAGGTGGCCAAGAAGGTCATGTTTGGCTGGGGAACGTCTCGTTCCAAGCGACTTGCCAAGGTTGCCGGCGGCCAACTGATGGGTGGCGCAACCAGTGGCCTAGTGCCAAGCTCAAACCCGCGTTCGCACGGGCACCGAGTGCACCGCCGTGCCGCCAAGTTCGTGGCAGCCGGCAAACCGAAGCGCTAGGCGGCGGCGTCAGCCATTAGGCGCTGGACGCGCGGCACAACCTCGGTGGCGTAGGCCTCAATATTCGCAAGCGATGCCTGCGGCGTCATCGGGCCGGCGTTGTACTTGAAGTCGAAACGGTTGATGCGCAGCGCCGCAACAGTGCGTGCAATCTTGGCGGCTACGGTGTCGGCCGAACCCACGTAGAGCGCACCGGTTTTAACCTCATTCACGAAGTGGTCCTTGCCGGTGGCGGGCCGGCCGCGCTCGCGCGAAATGCGACCGTAGCTGGCGTCGTACATTGGCCAGAAGTAGTCGATGGCGTCGTCGTCGGTGGCGTCGATGAAGCCCGGACCGTGCACCGAGGTGAACTGCGGCGCATGTCCAAATTTCTTTAGGGCATCGCGGTAGCTCTGCACGTAATCGGCGAAGCGAATGGGGTCGCCGCTGATCACAGAAAGCGCCAGCTGGGCACCGAGTTTGGCCGCCTTGATGGCAGACTCAGGCGAGCCACCAACTGCGTAGCGCAGCGGCAGTGGCTGCTCAAGTTTAGGGAAGACGTCCTGAAGGTTCAGGCCGCTTCGGGTGCTGCCGCGCCAGGTAACCGGGCGCTGTTCCAGGAGCTTCGCAAACAGGTCCACGCGCTCCTCGAAGAGTTCGAAGGCGTCGGCCGGATCGAAACCGAAGAGGGTAAAAGACTCCAGGTAGCTGCCGCGGCCAACCGTGATCTCGGCGCGGCCATCGGCCAGGGCTTGCAGGGTCGCGAAGCGCTCATAGACGCGCACGGGGTCATCGGTGCTGAGGATCGTGACCGCGGTGCCGAGGCGCAGATTCTGCGTTACGGAAGCGATGCCGGCCAGGATGGTGTCCGGTGCCGAGACCGCGAAGTCCTCGCGGTGGTGCTCGCCCAGGCTGAAACCGTAGAGCCCGAGTTCGTCCGCTAGGCGTGCCTGCGCGACGATGTCTCGGATGGTTTGGGCATCGCTCACCCGGCGACCGTCCGCGGTGTGGGCGGTGTCGCCGAAGCTGTCTAAACCGAAGCGAAGAGTCTGGGGCACTCGGCAAGTTTATGGCCGGAGCGCCACTTTAGTCAAGGTGGGGTTTACTTATTTCAGCAAACCCCTAGCCACTAAACCAGCGGCTTTACGATTCCCAGGTCTTGCGCCTGGAAGCCCGGCAGAATCTGACCGATTTTTGCGGCCGGCATGCCGCCACGTACTTTCATGATCTCCGCCAGCACGGTGCGATAGTCGGTGGTCACCTTAAGGTCGCCGTCGCGGGTATCGGTGAGGCCCGGCCACTTGGTAACCACCTGCCCACCGCGCACGCCACCGCCCATCACGAACATGGCACTGGCCCAGCCGTGGTCGAAACCGTTGGAGGCGTTTTGCTCTAGGCGGCGGCCAAATTCGGTGATGGTGACGATTGTCACGTTGTTCCACAGATCGCCGATGTCTTGCTTAAACGCGGTTACGCAGTCGGAGAGGCTCTTGAAGTTGGTTGCCATGTTGCCGTCAACTGCTCCGGCCTCCGAATGGACGTCGAAGTTGCCGTCGAACTCCAGGTTGGCGGTTTTGATGCCGAGTCCGTTCTTCATCATGGCGGCAAGGGCGCTGAACCGGCGGCCGTTGGTGGTCGACGGATAAATTGCTGGAGTGGTGCTGGCCACCGAGCGCAGGCGCTCCGATGCCACCAGCGAGTGCTGCGCGGCAACCTGCCAGTTGGAGGCGCCGTCTGAGTGCAGGTTTTTAAGAGTGGAAATCAGCGCATCGCGATTGGTGAAGTTCTGAGCCTTAGCCAAGGTCACCGAGTTGAAGTTTTCGAATACCGTGGTCTCAACGGCGCCTCGGAAAGCGGTTGGCGTCTGGAAGCCAGTGGAGTAGCCGGCGAAGACATCGGTTGCGCCCATGGCTTGCAGGTAGCGGTTCTGCCAGCCGTCGGTGGTGCCGGGGTTGTCGTAGGCCGCGTACTCCAGGGCCTTCTGGTCGTCGAAGTGGCTGCGGGTGCCCACCGGCGTGCCCACCGCTTGAATCACGGCCAGCTGCCCGGCGTCGTAAAGCGTCTTTAGGCCAGCCAATTTGGGATGCAATCCAAAGTAGCCATCCAGGCTCAGGTTGTCGGCATCGTTGGTGCGCTGGGTTGGCCGCAGACGGGCCAAGTTGGAATCGCCCAAAACTGGCACGGCCATCAGGCCATCCATGCCGCCGCGCATGTAGACCGTGATGATCACGTCCGATCGCGGGTCGCCTAAAGCGGCCGAGGTGACCGAGAGGCCATCCACCGATGAAAGCACCACTCCGCCACCAAGAGCCATGACGGTCTTGACGAAATTGCGACGGGTCAGGCCGCTGGCTAGCGAATCGAATTCTGGGCAGGCGGTCATCGGCGGTTCCAGTCCTCGGTGGCCATAAGCAACAGCGTTACCGCCTTGCATTTCTCGACGAATAGTTGATCCGCGGTAAGGCCAGGGCGTACCAGGGTGTCGCTTTGAACCGCGCCAGCGATGAGCGTTGCCTTGCGCACCGGGCTAAGCGTGCGCCCAAAGAGCAGCAGCGAACCGGCATCCACGATTGAATTCCAGTCGTTGGCCACACCCGAATAGAGCGCCGCATAGTTGGGAATGGTGTAGCCGCCGGTGCCGTTGGCCCACATGATGGCGTTGTTCCAGCGCATCATCTGTGCACTGAGGGTGGTCCAGGCCGCCTCGGTGTCCGGGAAGCCGTTTGGGTACTGCCAGTCGAATGGCGCGTGCCCGTGTGCCGCGGCAAGGAAACGCAGTTTTTGAAGGCTGCTGCCCGCGAAGTAGTCGTTCTTGGTTGGATCGCCGAAGTTGATTTGCCCCGGGGGTGCCACATTCAGGATTCTCAAGGTTGCAACGATGAACTCCGCGGGCCGGCGCAATTTGCTGCCCAGGCTGTTGGCAAAGTCGGTGTGGTTTAACATGGCTCGAACCACCGACGGAATGTTGCCGTTGCTGGCCCGGTAGGCCGCGGCCATTGCCGAGACGATGGCGCTGCTTGGGTTATCCGAAACGTATCGACGTGCCATGCGCTTAGCGAAGGCGGCAGCGGTTTCCGGGCGCAACGCAAGATACTTGACCAGCGAGTTTGCGGTTGCCGATATCTGATTGGGGTTCAGCCCCGGGTTTGGGTCGGTCCAGCCAAGCACGGTGACCGGCCCCTGCCAGTGGTTTGCCGGGATGGGCTTGAGCTGCTGCTTGGTGTCGTCCCAGCGGAAACCACTAAACACTCGGGCGGCGTTCACCACATCGGTCTGGGTGTAGGGGGTATCGGTTGTGACCGTGAATAGCTCCAGAAGTTCGCGGCCGAAATTCTCGTTTGGGTGCTGGCGCGTGTTGTCGTAGCCACTGAGGAAACGCAGCATGGCCGGGTGCACCGATGCCTGCCAGACCAGAGTTGGGAAGTCGCCTAGGGCGTTGGCGCGGATTACGTCTCGGTCGTAGCTGATGCGCTTGCTGGGTTCGGTCCTGACGTTTACCGGCACGTAGTCCTCGAGGAATTCCACGAGCGTTTCGAACACCTGACGCTTTGAATACAACCTGCGATAGAGGGTGGTCTGTGCCAGTTCATCGCTGGCGTAACCAGGTCTAGCCGAATAAGGGAACGTGTTTAAAAGCTGAGCGTTGGAAAGATTAATGGCTTTGAAGTTAGCAAGCGTTGCCGAGACAGTCGGGTCTTCCGGTTTGGCCGGGTTCAGCTGGTCCTCTAGCCAGGCGGTTGGCCCAAGCGCTCGGAACGCGTCTCTATCGGCCGGAGTCGGGCCATAGGTCAGCTTCAACAGCGCAGCGTTTTCAAGCTGTGTTGGTTGTGCCATGTCCGCCTCCTCTGCGCTAAATCTATCGGTGCGATTCTGCCTGATTCATGTGGCTGGCTTGTGAATATCGCGTTAATGCAAACCGCTCCTCGCCCGTGAAGGCGAGGAGCGGTCGGGGTGAAACTAGTTTGTGCCTAGCGCAGGTAGTTGAGCACCACCGGAGCAACCAGGGCAGGCGAAGCCGAGCCGTCGGCCGAAGCGGCCTTCAGGTCTGCCAGGGTCTGAACACTGACGCTGGTGACCAGCGCTGGGTTCAGGCTCTTGGCGTAGTCACAGATTGCCGCGGCACGAGCCTGGGCAACCTTTGCGCTTACCTTTGCCGAGCTAACGCCAACACAGGTGAGGCTCTTGGCCTCGTTGGTGGTAACCGCATTGGCTACAACCGACTTCTGGGCGGAGGTGATGGCCGAAGCTTTACCCGCCACGAATCCGTTGACCGAAGTAACCGAAGGGGTTACGCCGCGGATCGGTGCGATGGTCGCCTTTGGCTGGTCAACCGGAGCAGCAGCCGGAGCAGCCACAACGTAACCACCCTGGATGGTCAGCGAACCGCCACCGTTGGTCTTCAGCACGATGTCGTAGGCACCAGCAGGAAGGGCGGTGTCAGATTTGAACGATACCGCGGTGTCAGTGTTCGCGGAAATGGATCCGGGCTTACCACCGATAGTCACCGAGGTATAGGTGTCAAGGTTCTTACCCGTTAGGTTCACGGCATCATTCTTGCCCTGATCCAACACCTTCAACGAATCGAAGTTGATGGTGGGCGCTGGCTTGACCACGATGGGTGCCGGTGGGTTTGGCGGAGCGATTTGCAGGTTGGCTGGGACCGTGGTTGAGACTGCCCAAAGACTAATAACGCCGGATGGCGAGGCCGTCCAATCCGCAGAAGCAGAACCAGACGACAGCGCCAAGCGGGAAATCTTTTGCCCGCTATTTTGGTACGCGGTGAAGAGGCTTCCGCCCGCTGCTTGAATGTCGTAGAGGTTGGTCCAGGCGCTCGGGGCCAGGTATGGGGTTACCGATGAGACACTCGGGGAAATCTCACTGATGGTGTTTGTGTAAACCGTCCTATTCAGGACCATGTCGTAGTTTCCCAAGCTGCGCACCATGTAGAAGTAACTGTTCGCCAATGCACCCCCCTGCGCATTTACCTGGTTAGCGGCGCCGGCAACTGGAGTTTGGTTAGAGCCTGTAGCCGACAGGTGACCGATTGACATGCCTGAATTCGTGGCTAGGTTACCGTAAATAGTGGAACCGTCAACAACGAAGAATCTGAAGTTCATTCCGACGCTACATGCCTGAGAAGTCCAGGCGTTGAATAGAGTTTCGGTGGTCTGCGTAGCCAGATCATATGAAAACACTGACGTCGAAATACAACCCGAAACCGTGGGGCTGCTTCCGTACACCGAGTAGTACAGCCTGCCGCCCACCTCTTGCATGCGAGCCGGGTAGTCGGTGGTAAGCAGATTGATTGGTAACTGAACCGGATTGCTTAGGTCTAGGTCGGTTTGAACGATTCCGGCGTGGAATGAAGGCGTGTATAGGTACCAGGCAAAGTAAAGGTGACTAGCACCAACAGCCATACCCGAGATGCCGCCCACGTTAGGCGACTGCAGGATCGCAGGCAGAGTTCCCACCGTGTTTATGGTGGACGTCTCCGTAGCCGTCGAATAAACGGTGTTTCCCTGCAGGTAGTAAACGCCCACCTGGGTTGGTGCCGGTGTTGCCGATGCTGGCATCGCCGAAATGAGCGATGAGGCGATGATTGCCAACGCTGCGGTAACTGCGGCTAGGCGTGACTTGTTAGTTAATCGCATAGATAGGCCCCCTCCCTGAGGCCACGAAATCGAGCGACCCTGCGGTAATGCTGCCAGGCAGTGGGAAATAGAAAACTTCTCCAAACAGGGTGCTACCCACACATTTTTGCACAGAAATGCAAACCGCCCCTCACCTGTGACGGCGAGGAGCGGTTGCGGTGAAACTAGTTTGTGCCTAGCGCAGGTAGTTGAGCACTACCGGAGCAACCAGAGCCGACGATGCGCCAGCCGAAGCCGCCTTCAGGTCTGCCAGGGTCTGAACACTGACGCTGGTGACCAGCGCTGGGTTCAGGCTCTTGGCGTAGTCACAGAGTGCCGCGGCACGAGCCTGGGCAACCTTTGCGCTTACCTTGGCCGAGCTAACACCAACACAGCTGAGGCTCTTGGCCTCGTTGGTGGTAACCGCGTCAGCTACAACCGACTTCTGGGCGGCAGTGACAGCCGAAGCCTTACCCGCCACGAATCCGTTGACCGAAGTAACCGAAGGGGTTACACCGCGGATCGGCGCGATGGTCGCCTTTGGCTGGTCAACCGGAGCAGCAGCCGGAGCGGCTACAACGTAACCACCCTGGATGGTCAGCGAACCGCCACCGTTGGTCTTCAGCACAATGTCGTAGGCACCTGGAGCCAGGCCATCGGCGGCCTTGAAGCTGACACCGCTGTCGGTGCTTGCTGCAACGCTACCGGCCTTGCCGCCAACGGTAACCGAGTCGTAGGTGTCTAGGTTGGAACCCTTAAGCTCTACGGTGCCGTTCTTGCCAGGGGTGAAGGTAGGGATCGAGTCGAACTTCACCGATGGGGCTGGGCGTGCCGGGGCTGAAGACTGCGACTGAACAGGCGTCCAGTTTGCAAGATAGGATTCTAGGTTTACACAGGAAGTTGAGCTACTAGCAACCCAAGAGTTGCCGCTGTGAACACTCCAACCACTGAAGGTATAGCCACTTCGGGTGAGGCTCGGGAGCGGGTTTCCAGGCTGCACCCATTGGTACTGGCCCCCGTAGGTGTTCACGATACATGGCTGGCTCGCTACGGACCACTTTGCATAGAGAGTGGTGTACGAGGTGGATGGCATCGTAACCGTGTCTCCAGGATTGTATGAAGTTCCATTTCCATCCGCCTGAGTATTCCATGCGGTGAAGGTGTGTCCATTCCAGGTATAGCCATTGGCAGGAAGTGTCACTGATGCGCCGTAGGCTGCAGTGATTGGCGCAACCAGTCCAGTAGCCTGCCAGTTTGAGTTGGAGTTGAAGCTGAAATTACCAGCGAGCGTCATAGTGATGGAGTAGGTGGTACCAGCATCACAACTGGTTCCGTTTGAGGAGCTGCAAATGTTTACGATATCGCCAGAAACTAGACCAGTAATACTCGCGCTTAGGGCAACTGGATAACCAATGGCGCCAGAGTTCTTGAAGGCATACCAGTTGGCACCTTGCCCCGAGAAGGCCGTGCTGCCCACGTTGATAGTGCCGGTAGATGTAGTTGCAGTATATGTGTAAGTCGAAGAGCTGAAAGTTGGACTGAGTCCTGAGACACTCAGGTCTGGCAGAGTAGCAGGCCCGGTCGCATGTGCAGGCGCAGCGGCAAGGCCACCAACCAGCAAAGACAGCACCGCGGTTGCGGTGCCAAGGAGTTTCGCGCGTGAGGCGAACTTCATAATTTCCCCTTTGAAGTGGAATGAAAAATAACAAGGTAGCCGGCGGCTACACCCAGCAAAAAGGCGGGCAAATCAAGGGTAGAAAGGCCGCGCCAACCCCGTTAAAAGCCCAATGGCTATCCCGCACGTTCAGGGGATAGCCATTGTCGGTGATGCCGGTAAAACCTATTGGCCGCCGTAGGTGAAGATCTGCCCGCTCAGCGAGGCAATCATGGTGCCGGTTGCCTGCTTGCCGGCTACGTCCTGGAACGGCTGGGCCGAAACCGAAGACACCAGCATGTAGCGGGGGATGGATTCGATTCCGGTTAGGAATCGCTGGATGTCATCCAGGTTGCCCTTGACCGAAATGCTGACCGGAGCCACCATCAGCTGCCCGCCCGGAAGCGTGGCCGCCGCAGCCCCGAAAGACCCCGAATGCGTGATGCTTGCCGGAACCGCAAAAGCCTGAGGCAAAGAAACCGTCAGGTTTGCGATGGTCACGTTGTCGCGCTGCGCCTGCACATCCAGCTGGTTCATGAACTCAACCACCTGCAAAGACGAAGGAATCTCGCTGCGCTGCTTGGAAAGCGAAACATAGAAGTGGTCCTTGTTCTTGGCGCGGTTTCGCAAGATGGTCAGGTAGTGCATTCGAGTGGCATTTTGCGCCTTTGTGGTTCGAATTTGAGCGTCCACGCGCTGTATGGACATTGCGGTTGGAATGATGCCGAGGATCAGGTTGGACAGCACGATAATGAGGATTACCACCACACCACCGAGGGTCCACATGGATTTAGCTTTCATTTACTTGACACCTCCAAGCTTGATGATTCCATGCGAAACACCGGGCGTCAGAGCCTGAGCCCCGAAGTTGACCTGCATCGATACGGTCACGCCATCGGTCTTCTGCGCAAGCGCGGTGATGGACGCATTCTCGTATCCCGGCCACTGGCGGGCATCCAGAAGGAAGTACTCCACTCCACGCATGCTTGGACTGAATATCGTGATGTTCGCGGCCAGAACCGGGGTCGAACCAGTGGCCCCGTTGGCGGCCGGGCTGTTCTCCGAAGATGGCGAGGTGAGAGTGAGGTTAGTCACCGATCCACCGGCCGGCACCGATGCCTGCACCTTCGCCACGAAATCGGCCCAGTTCACGTTGCGCTCGGACGCCACCACATAGGCGGAGTCCAGTTCCTTAGACTCCTGAATGAGCGTGACCATGTCCGAGTAGGCGTTCTGGTGGTCCATGATGTTCATGGCCTGGTTTTGGGCGGCCTGCAGGTTGCTGAGGCTCGTTGCCTCGACCGCACGGAAACCAAGAAGTGCGGCCACCGAGAGCAGCGTCGCCAGCAGGGCGGCGATGGCCAAGTTGTGGCGGTTCTTTCGGCCCTCGTGCAGCTCCTTGATGCGCGGCGGCAGGAAGTCCGCCCTGGCCGGGCGCCCGATTTCGGGCATGCGGTTGGCATCGTTAGCCATTTTGCGCCTCCCCCAGTGCCAGGCCGATGGCGAGTGCCATGTGGCTCAGGCGTTCATCGTTGATGTGCAGGCTGTCCGCCTTCTTCACGTGCTCCAGTTTGGTGATGAAAGTCACCGGGATGCCCAGGCCGGCCTCTACCGCCTCCGGCACACCCAGGGTCATGGCCGCACCACCGGAGAGCAGGATGCGGCTGATGTTGGCTCGATCCGCTGGGCGGCTCTGGCCAAAGTACTCGAAGGTGTTCTTGAGGTTGGCAACCAGCTCGGCGGTCTGGTTTTCAATGACCGCGCGCACCTCCTGGTCTGCCTTGCTCTTTCCATCCGCCGTGATGTTCATCTTGGCGATCGTGGCCTCTTCGGCGGTCAATTTGAGCGCGTACATCAAGGCCTGGTCCAGGTCCTTACCGCCAACCGGGATGATGCGCACAAACAGCGGTACGCTGCCTCGCGCAATAAGCACGTTGGTGGCGCCGGCACCCATGTCGATAAGGGCAACGGTCTCGCCCTCGAACTCGGCCTTGCTTCGCACCCGCAACAGGGCAAAAGGAATGAAGTCGACGGCCATCGGACGCAGTTTGGCCTTGGCAACCGCATCTACCAGCACCTCCACCGAGTTGCGGTCGGCGGCTACCGCCAGACCCTGGAAGACCGGGCCCGATTCCTCGGTGCGTTCTTCGATTGGATAGAAGTCCAGGTAAAGCTGCTCCGGTGGTACCGGCAGCACGCCTTCCATGAGGAAGTGTAGGCTCTCGCGCACACGCTGCATGCTCATTACGGGAACCGAAAGCTCACGCGCGAACACATGCATGCTGTTGGCCGCGATAACCACGTGGTGAGTCTTGAAGTCTAGGTCTTCCCAGAACTTAAGCAGCACGCGGGCCAGGCCCTCCTGATCGGAGACTTCGCCACCTTCCATGATGCCTTCAGGCAGCGGGACCTCGCCCACCTTCTCAACTATGGCTTCACCCTTGGCGGTGAAAAGCAGCTGCGCAGCGCGCACAGACTCCGCACCCACATCTAGGCCGACTACACGACGAGCCATGATATCCCTCCCTGTCTGAAGCCTACGACACTAACTAGGTTCACGATGCTACTCCCCGTTGTTGGTGCGGTTGCGCTTAAGCACGAGGGCACCGACGTCATTGTTGCTTGGGTTGATGTTGCCGTTACCCACCTGCGTACCCGGAATTCCGATGGGCGTGAAGTAGAGCTGGCGCACACCGCCACCGCCGTTCATGCCGCCGCTATAGAAGAGCCCGCGCCAGATGGTGCCGTTGTTGGTGGCGATGTTGCAGGGCGCATAGACGGTTGCGGTCACGTTTGGGTAGATCTGCGAGGGGTAGCTGTTGATGGTGAAGCTGCCGCCCTTGTTGTTGCCGGGGCAGACCGGGCTGGCTGGGCTGTTGAGCGGAGGAATCTCCGGGACGATGAACCATAGCTTGTGCATTGCGCCATCGGCGGAGGTCACGTTGATGGTGTCGAAGTTGAAATCCTTGGCAAAGAACGCGATGTCGGTCTTGACGTTGAGCGAAAGGTTACCGGTGAACGAACTGCAGCCGCGCAGGTCAACCACCGATGGAACACTCAGATTTTGTATGGTCTGGTACGCCGGGTAAAGCGCGCCGGCCGGATCGGTGCTGCTGGCATCGCCCACGCGGCAACCGAGCGCGCTTGGCCAGGTGTAGAGGTTGTTGAAGCCCTGAGCCTGCCAGTCGGGCAGGTTGTAGACCACGTCGGCCCAGGCTGGAACCACGGGGGCCGCCTGAGGGGTGGGCGCCACTATGCCGGCCTGGTTGTACGTGGCCTGGTTGGCGTTAGCGATTACGCCATCGTTTACCATCTGAGTCACGGCTTGCGCGTTGGTTTTGTTGTTGTAGCTGATGCTGCCACCGGCGGTGATGGTGCCGCCAAGCACGATGCCCGCGTTCTTGGCCACGGTCACTCCGCCGACGGACTTGATGTTGCCGTTCATGCTCTGGCCGATGCTCACCGCGCCACCGCTCCAGATGGTGCCGCCCACGCTGCTGCCGCCGACGGTGGTCACGTTGCCAACGGCCTCGATGTTGCCGCCCACGGCCCCGTTGGTGGTCACCGAACCATTGGCATAGACGCTGCCGGTGACATAGGAGGTGGAGTTGCTGATTGTCACGCTGCTGCCCGAGGAGATGGCGTTGCCGCCGATACCGGACTGCGCGCTCAGCTGGATGGTTCCGGTGGCCCAAACCGTTCCGGCCACAACACAGGTGTTGGTGAGGCTGGCATTGCCCGCCGCCACGATCACGCTTCCGGTGATGTTGGTCGGGCCGGTGCAGGAATAGTCGCCGGTCTTGACCATCACGTCGGCGTTGCCGCCGTTGGTTGCTGCAATTGTGTAGGTGTCAAGGGCGCCGATATTGTAAACGTAGCTGGAGGCCACGCCGGTGGTGTTGCCGCCATTAGGCGAGTAAAGGTAGGTGGCCTCGAGGTACTTGGTGCTGCCGGCGACCACGCCGGTTACCGTGCCAACCTGCGGGTAGCCGGTTGCGATGATGCGCACCTGGCTGGTGGTGGAGTTTGGGCAGCCCATCACGAAGGTAACGCCATCGGCGGAGCGCCAGATTGTGGCGCGGTAACGCGGGTTGCCGTTGCTGGTGTAGACGCCGCCAACGGTGGCGCAACTGTTTTGGGTGTTCAGGCCCGCGATGGCCACCGCGACTCCGGAGTCGGCTGCCGCCTGTGACTGGGTATCTGCGCGGTCTACCGACGAGAAAACAAACGACGAGGTCAGCACACCCGTGATGATTGCCAGGATCACCAGACCCACTGCCATCACGGCCATCACGGCAAGGAACGCCATGCCGTCTTCGCGGCTGTGGCCGCGCTTCAGGGTTTCACGAATGCGCTTTAGAAGCATGGACTACTCACCCACGATCCAGCCTCGGTGGCCACGCTGGTCTGCACCGAGACCACCGTGGTGTTTGTTGATTTGGCGTTGAACACCAGGCTCAGGCGCGAGCCCGCCAGGCTGAAGATTCCGGAACCGTTTGTTGGCAAGATGCCTCCGCTGAGCAGCTGCCAGGTGGCCAGTTGGGCGGCGGTCGGAGCCGCGATTGCGCTGGCGCCATAGGCGAAGCGCACTTCTTTTTTGGCGGCGTCGTAGTACCAGGCGTCGCACTGCCAGTTGGCACTGGAGCCGGAGCCCGCGGTGCGTGCCAGCACGAACTGGTCGGAGCCCAGCGACTGTAGGCTGACCGCGGTCGCGTTGCGCACACCGGACTCGACGCTCTTGCTGACCACCTGGGCGCTCTCCGCGGCGGCCGTGCCACCGACCACCGAGGTCTGGACCCGGTACATGGAGCCGAAGATGCCGGCCACGATGATGAGCACCACGGAGACCAATGCCACATAGACCATGATCTCGATGACGGTGAACCCGGCATCGCTGGCGACAGCGCGCGCCAGTTTTGCCATCGGGGTCGTCTGGGTTTGAGGTGTGCGATTCATGTCAGTTGGCGCTCTGCAGGTAGATGAGGCTGGTGGCATTGACCACTGTGGCGTTGGTGTCTAGCCGCTTGATGCTGACGGTCAGCGGCACGGTACCGGGGTAGGTTGCCGGGCAGGCGCCAAGCTGCTTGATGGTCTGCAGGGTCACACCATTGCCGGCGGTCACCTGGCCGCCCACATAATTGGGCACGGTCTGGTTGGCCCAGACGGTCACTGCCTGGCAGGTGGCGGTCTGTAGCCGGGCCAGGTCCATCTGGGAAGAGAGTTGGTGGGTGGCCGATGCCACAATCGCGTTCTGTGCGGTCTGTTTGATGCCCGCGATGAGTGCGGGGGCCAACGCCAGGGTGAGGCCGGCCAGCACGAACATCGCCACGATGATCTCGATGAGGCTGAAGCCCTCATCGGCGCCCAAAAAGCGGGTGCCCAAACTTACCGGACCGGCGAGGTTCCGGGTGTGGCGGCGGTTCATGATTTTCCCCAGGTTTTCTTACAGCTAGCACCCGCACCGTTGCGGGCCTTGGGCTTTAGACACGAATGGAGTGCGGGATCCCCCAACACTCCATTCGTGTTAAAAAGAAGCTGCTGCTTATGGGCAGGCGGTCTGGGTGATTGCGCTGGACTGGGTGACGCTGAAGGTCTTGCCCGAGCCCGAGACAGCCTGGATGCAGAAACCGGTAGCGGTCAGGTCTGCAGCCGGCAGGGTGACGGTTACACCGCTGGTGGAGTTGAATCCGTAGTTGGCGGTAAGTGCAGCAACGGTTGCGCCCACGAAGGTGGAGCCGTTGTCTACCGACCACGAGACCAGCGACACCTTGGCGTTGGCGAGGTCCGACTTAGCGGCGGCGTCCTTGGCCTGGTTCTGCTGGTTTAGGTAGATGGGGATCGCGATAGCCGACAGGATACCGATGATGAGCACTACAACCAGAAGTTCGATCAGCGAGAAGCCGGCGTCCTTGCCATTGATGCGTGCCTTGGCCTCCAGGGCCTGCTTGATTCGTTGGTTCATTTTTCCCTCCGTTGTGTGAAGCAACTTGTTTCAGTTCGCAATCTACTCTCTTTTACAAACCAAAGTTAAGCAGTTTCACAATTTATATTTTTATTTCTAGTGGGCTGACAAAGTGGCCAGTTTGTGCGGCCACATTTCGGTCACACGCGTGCTTGGACGTGGGTTCAAAGCCGGCTGCAGTTAACCCCTGATGAGGTTGAAGATGGAGAAGATCGGCAGGTAGAGCGAGATGATGATGCCGCCGATAACCACGCCGACCACCGCAATCATCAGCGGTTCGATGAGCGAAGTAAGCTGCGCGGTGGTGGTATCGATCTCCTGGTCGTAGTAGTCGGCCACCTTGGTGAGCATGCTCTGCAGCGCACCGGTGTCCTCTCCCACCGCAATCATCTGGGTGACCATGATGGGGAATACCGGCTCTTGGGCCATCGGCTGGGAAACGGTTGCACCGAGGCGCACCGACTCCTGGATGCGCGTCAGCGCCTCCTCCAGCACGTAGTTTCCGGCGGTCTCGCGGATCACGGTGAGCGCACGCAAAATGGGCACGCCGGCACCAATCATGTTGGCCAGGTTACGGGCAAAGCGGGTGATGGCGATCTTGGTCATCAGCGGACCGAACACCGGCATCTTGAGCTTGATTGGATCGAAGCGCTTGCGGATCCACAGGTCGGTCTTGTGCCGCCTCCACCAGCCGGCGAAAGCGATGCTTCCAACCACGATAATTGGCGCACCCCAGGCCGCAACCGGCGAAAGCCAGACCAGAATCTGGGTTGGCAGCGGCAGCTGGCCACCCAGGTTCTCGAACATCTTCTGGAAGATTGGAACCACGAAGATGAGCATCACGGTCACACCGGCAACCGCCATGGAGAGCACGGCGATCGGGTAGGCCATCGAGGACTTGATGGTTGACTTTAGCTTGGCTTCCGACTCGAAGTTGACCGCCATGGCGTCTAGCGCCTTGTCCAAGAAACCGCCGGTCTCGCCCGCGCGCACCATGCTGGTGAGCATCAGCGGGAAGGTTTCCGGGCTTCGCTCCATCGCGGTGGATAAAGTCATGCCGGACTGCACTCCCTGGCGCACGTCGTCCAAGGCCTTGGCAAGTTTCGGCTTCTCGGTTTGACTGGCCAGGATGGTGAGGCCGCGCACCAGGGGCAGACCGGAGGCAACCATGGTGGCCAGCTGGCGAGTCATGACCGCCAAGTCCTTGCTGTTGGCGTGGCTGTTGAACTTGGGCAGACTGATCCGCAGGTTCAGCTTTTTGGAGTCCTGAGCCTCGTGAATCTCGATCGGACTCTGGTTGTTACCGCGGATGACATCCAGCACCTTTGCCCGGGAATCCGCCTTGACTCGTCCGGAAACCACGCGCCCCTTATCGGTGCGTGCGGTGTAGTCATAGATTGCTAACTTTGCCATCGAGTCCTCCTTGTCCGCAGTCTAGCCCTTGGTCGGCTTGCCGCCATAGTTGGCCGTGCTGTTCATGAACAGCAGTTGATCCTTGCCAATCAGGCGGTCCAGGCCGTCGCGGTCCGCCGCCACCTCGAACGCCGACTGCACGCTAATGCGGCGAGACTGCACGTGGTTAGCCAGGTCTTGGTCCAGAGTCTGCATGCCCAGGTCGCGGCTGGCCATCATGATGGTTGGCACCTGGTAGGTCTTGTTTTCGCGAATCAGATTTGCAACCGCCGGGGTAACCACCAGCACCTCGCTGGCCATCACTCGTCCCTCGCCGCCCATGTGCGGCAGCAGGACCTGACTCACCACGCCCTTCAAAGTGCCGGCAAGCTGGTTGCGAACCTCGTTCTGCTGGCTGGCTGGGAAGACGTCGATGATGCGCTCGATGGTCTGGGGCGCGCTCTGGGTGTGCAGGGTGGCCAACACCAGGTGGCCGGTCTCCGCGGCGGTTAGAGCGGCGGCCACTGTCTCCAGGTCACGAAGCTCACCCACCAGGATCACGTCCGGGTCTTGGCGCAAAACGTACTTGAGGGCGTTGGCGAAGCTGCGGGTGTCCATGCCGACCTCGCGCTGATTCACCACCGATTTGTCGCTCTCGTGGATGAACTCGATGGGGTCTTCCACGGTCACGATGTGGGCCTCGCGGCTGTGGTTGATGGCAGAAATCATGGCTGCAAGCGTGGTGGTCTTACCCGATCCGGTGGGACCGGTGACCAGCACCAGGCCACGCGGCAGTTCCGCGAAGTTTGCCAGGACCTTGGGAGCCGAGAGGCTGGCCAGGGTGGGGATCTCGCGCGGAATCACGCGGAAGGCTCCGCCAATCATGCCGCGCTGGAAGTAGTAGTTCACACGGAAGCGGGTGTCGCGGTCGAGGGTGACAGAGAAGTCCAGTTCGAGATCGTTGTCGAGCTTGGCCTCCTGCTCCTTGGTGAGCAACGAGACCAGCCTCTTGCGGGTGAGCGCCGCCTCCCAGATCTCGGAGCCATCGTGGTCAATCAAGCGGCCATCGATGCGCACCTTCGGGGTGGCCTCCGACACGATGTGGAGGTCCGATGCGCGCAGGGCCTTTAGGCCCGCGAGGAGCTGGTGGATGGTGGGGTCAATGCCCGCAGGTGGTTCGAACGACATTAGGCAATCACTCTCAGTACTTCTTCGACACTGGTTAGACCCTCGAGGATCTTGGCGAAGCCATCGGTGCGCAGCACGGTCATGCCTTCGTCCACGGCCTGGGCCATGATGGTGGTGCTTGAGGCGCGTTCCAAGACCAGCTGTTCGATGGCCTCCGAAACATACATGACCTCCTGGATGGCCATGCGGCCACGGAAACCGGTGTGGGCGCAGTGGGCGCAACCGACCGGGCGGTATAGCTTGGGCAGCTTGGCGGGAGGCAGGAAGCCGGCCTCCACCAGGTGGTCCGGGTTAGGCGTGTACGCCTCCTTGCATTCGTCGCAGAGGCGGCGGGCCAGTCGCTGAGCCATCACGCACTCCAGCGAGCTGGCAACCAGGAACGGCTCCACGCCTAGTTCCACCAGACGGGTCACGGCGCTCGCGGCATCGTTGGTGTGCAGGGTGGAAATAACCTGGTGGCCGGTGAGGGCGGCCTCAACCGAAATCTGTGCGGTGTCGCGGTCGCGGATCTCACCGATCATGATCACGTTAGGGTCGGCACGCAGAATGGAGCGCAGCGAGGTAGCAAAGGTGAGGCCCGCGCGCGGGTTAACCTGCATCTGGTTGATGCCGTCCATGCGGTATTCCACCGGGTCTTCCACGGTGATCACGTTGACCTCGGGGCCGGTGACCTCGCCCAGCGCGGCATACAGTGTGGTGGTCTTTCCGGAGCCGGTCGGGCCGGTAACCAGCGTCATACCCCACGGCTTTTTCACCGAGTTGCGGAAGGTGTTCAGGTTGGAATCGCTCAGGCCTAGGTCGGCGAAGCCCAGGTTGGTGCTTCGGCTGTCCAGGATTCGGATCACGATCTTCTCGCCCCAGACGGTGGGCAGCGAGGCCACGCGAAGGTCGCGCACATCGCCCGCGGCATCGAAGGTCATGCGGCCGTCCTGAGGCAGGCGGCGCTCGGCGATGTCCATGTCGCTCATGACCTTTATGCGGGAGATCACCTCTGCCTGAATGGTATTGGCGTTGCGTTGCGCCTCGTGCAGCACGCCATCGATGCGGAACCGCACGCGCAGGTCGTGCTCGTTGGGTTCGATGTGGATGTCGGAGGCACGGTCCTGGATTGCCTGAGAGATCAGCAGGTTCACGAAGCGCACGATCGGTGCGTTTTCCTGAGTTTCGTCGGCGAAGACCGCGTTGTTTTGGGGCCGGTGTTGCTGCTCGATCTCGCCGCTCAGGCTTGACAGCTCGGCATCGGAGCGCAGGTACTGGTTGATGGCCGCCACGATTTCATCGCGAACCGCAACCACCGGCTTGATGTTCATCTTGGTGGCGGCCCGCAGGTCATCCACGGCCAGCACGTTGGAGGGCTCGGCGATTGCTACCGTGAGGTCGTTGCCGGTTTGCTGCAAGGGAATCAAGGTGTAGCGCCGGCAGAGCTCCGGCGACACCAGTGCCGCGGTGGTGCGGTTGAGCGGATAGTCGCGCAGGCTTACCAGCTGGAGGTGGCTGCTCTCGGCGATCGCAGTGGCCAGCTCCATCTTGGAGAGCAGGCCCTCGTTCAGCAGCTTTTGTGCCACCTGCGAGGCGGTGTCGGTGCCGTGTCCGAATTCGGTTAGCTGGTCCTTGCTGATGCGCTTGTGGTCTACCAGGTACTTGAGTGCGGCTTCCAATTGCTTGCCTTTTCCTTGCCTTCGGCTGGTGTGCCTAAGGGGCTACTTGCCCTGGTTCAGCGTGATCTCGCCCAGCGCGCCCTCTTGCACACCCCACGAGGCCAGGATCTGGCGGTAGGTGTCGTGCTCGATAAGGCCTTGGAGCGCAAGAGTGATTGCCTTGGAGAGCTGGCTGCCCTTCTTGACCGGCATGCCATATAGATAGGTGTCGTAAACTTCACCGGCTGTGACGAAGGTTCCGCTGGATTGAAGGACCGAGAACTGCGTGACTGGCGAATCGGCGATAAACGCGCTGGCTTGGCCAAACTCCACCGCCTCGTTTGCGGCGTCCTGGGTGTTGTAGGGCTTGATCCGGATAGCGGCACGGCCATCCTTCTTGCAGGCCGCGTTACGCGCTGGGAGATCGGTGTCGAACTGGTAGCTGTCCTTCTGGACGGCCACGGTGAGCCCGCAGGCATTGTTGGGGTCTACGTTGCTTCCCTTGCGCTGGCCCCACTGAGTGCCGGCACGGTAGTAATCAACCATGTCCACCGAGGCCTGACGGGCCTTGGTGTCGAAGAACGACGAGACGCCCATGTCCTGTTGGTTGGAGTTGATCTGGTTGAAGATATCGTCGAAGGTAACCTGGGTGACCACGGGCTTCAGACCCAGGCGCTTGGCCATTGCCTTCACCAGTTCCACCTCCCAGCCGATGGGGGTGTTGTGCGAATCCATGAACTCGTTTGGCGCGTAGGTGGCGTCGGTTGCGATGCGAAGGACGCCAGAGCTGCGGATGTCGGCGGGCAGTGCCGCACGGGCGGTGACATCGATGTCTGAGGTCTTGGAGGCCGACGGAGTCGGAGCGGCAGCATTGCTCGCACAACCGGCCAGCAACATAACGGAAGCGGCCGCAACCACCCCAAGTGCGATCTTCTTAATCAAGATAAGCACCCCTTTGCATCTGATAACTCGCTGAAGCGGCAAGCCGCCCTAGTCCTTACCCTACTCGTTTTTCAGGGCCGTGCGAGGCACAGGAAAATGGAAAATGCCGGATGCGGTCGATTGGCTTAGACGCACAGATTACCCGCGCAGTAAGGCCGGGCTGCCTAATTGGAGAGCGAGAACAGCTGCGACGGCAGCTTCACCGAACGGCTAACCGCCGTGGTGCAACCGATTGCCGCAGCAACACCGGAGCGCTTCAGCAGCTTGGCAACGCGCTGGGCGCGGGCGGCACAGAGGGCGGCGGCGCGCGGCTTGGAGTTGGGGCTGCGGTAGTAGCCCATTGCGCTCAGGTGAATGGTCTTTGGCTTGCCCAGCGCCTTTGCGTAGGCCCCGACCGCACGCTGGATGCGCGGGGTGACGTGGGCCCCGGTAGATGCGAATCGGATGCTAGCGGTGATCTTGCCGGCAACCGGAATGGTCTGCACGGCCTTCACCAGCATCGGCGCCTGCGCGGTCTGAACCTTGAGGCTGGCGTTTAGGCCCTGCAGCACCAGGGTGTGCTCGCCGAGGATGAGGTCGGCCGGCAGCGGCAGCGAGGTAGCGAACGAGCCGTCGGCCTTCACCTGAACCGTGCCGATTAGGCGCGGAGTGGAGTAGACCCAAACCTGGACCACCGAGTTCGCCTGGAAGGCGTCACCGGAAACCGTGACCGTTGCGCCCTGGGTGACCACCAGCTTGGAGCCGTCGACGGCGGGGGTGGCGGGCGTGGTGGCGGTGCCACCGCTAGGCGCTACTACGGGCGCGGCCTTAATGGTGATTTGCCATTCCGGAGTAGAGAACTTAAGGCCCTGCTGGTCCGAGGTGACCACGGTAGAAACCGGAGTTGCAACACCGTTACTGACCAGCAGCGGAATGGCGGGCTCGATGGTGGTGCCGGTGCCCGTTCCAGTTCCGGTGCTGCCGCCCGAGCCGGTGCCCGTTCCAGTTCCATTGCTTGGTGCGCTGACGATCACCGGCACACCCCAGGCGCTAGGCGCGGGCGGAGTAACCACCGGAGGCACCAAGGGTGGAATCACAATCGGTGCGCCGCCACCCATGACCGGCGCCGCCGCGAAGGTCACGGTAACCGGGCCGGTAGTAGCGGAGTTGTAGTTGGCGTCGGCCGCCTTGGTTGCCGTGACAGTGCAGGTGCCGGCGGCAGTGGCCGAGAGCACTCCGGCGGTGAGGGTACAGGTTCCGGTTCCGTTGGCTGCAACGTAGCTAACCGCTCCGGTTCCCGAGCCACCCGAGGTGGCCAGGGTGATCGGCGTACCGACCGTTCCGGTGGTGACGCCGAGGGTCAGGGCAGCCTGAGCCGCCTTGCCCACCGCGATGGTGAAGCTACCTGTGTTGGCGGTCGCGCCGTTGGCATCGGTGACGGTCACGGTTACCGCGCTGCCGCCAACCACCGATGGCGTACCCGAGATCAGGCCGGTGCCGGCATCCAGGGTCAGGCCGGCCGGCAGAGCTCCCGCGGTAATGGTGAAGCTGTTGGTTCCCGCGCCACCGGCGTCAACCAACGCCAGCGAGTACTGCGAGTTGTAGGTGCCGGAAAGACCGGTGGTCGGGGTGGCCAGGGTCAGGGCAGGGGCAACCGTGAAGCTGCGGCTTGCGGTTCCGGCAGCGGCGAATCCGCCGTCTCCAGCTTGGTCGGCGGCGATGGTACAGGTGCCGGCCGAGACCAGGGTAACGGTGGATCCGCTCACGGTACAGACAGAGGTGTTGGTGCTGGTGAAGGTCACGCCAAGTCCGCTGCTGGCGGTGGCGGTCAGGGCCACGGTTCCGGCGCCCAGGGTCTTGTTGCTGAGCTGCCCGAAGGTGATGCTCTGAGCGGCGTGGGCGAATGTGACGGTGGTTGGTGCCGAGCTCTGTGCGGTGTAGTTGGCATCGGCCGCGCGGGTGGCGGTGACGATACAGGTGCCGGCACCGGCCACCGAGAGCGACCCGGAGGTGAGCGTACAGGTGGTGGTTCCGTTAGCCACCGAGAAGGTGATGCCAGCAGTGCTGGAACCGCCGGTTGCCCCCAGCGTGATCGGGGTGCCGTAGGTGCCCGAGGTGGTGGTCACCAGAACTGCCGCCTGGCCGGCCTGGGCGAAGGTCACGGTGGTGGAGTTGGAGCTGACCACGTTGTAGTTTGCGTTGCCGGCAAGGGTCGCGGTTACGTCGCAGGAACCCGCGCCGGTGGCAGTCAGGGTTGCACC
>Ga0228702_1000234_pt1 | contig 47203 bp, 49 predicted proteins | sample McNCre217_Aug_MG_2_FD_178018 | JGI IMG/M metagenome (GOLD analysis project Ga0228702, IMG submission 178018) | Freshwater microbial communities from McNutts Creek, Athens, Georgia, United States - 20-17_Aug_MG | ecosystem: Environmental > Aquatic > Freshwater > Creek | place: USA: Georgia...
GCACAAAGGTTTCGGTCACGGTTTTGGACAGCTTGGGGTCCATCGTGAAGTATTCGCGGCTCCAGTCCACGCTGTCGCCCATGCGGCGCATTTGGTTGGTGATGGTGCTGCCCGATTCCTCTTTCCACTCCCAGACCTTGCTCACAAAGTTCTTGCGGGCTTCGGCCGGTGTGAGGCCCATGTCGTGGCGGCTGATGCCTTTGGCCTGCAACTGGCGCTCCACCACGATTTGCGTGGCAATACCGGCATGGTCGGTGCCGGGAATCCAGGCGGTGTTGAAGCCCATCATGCGGTGGTAGCGTGTCAACGAGTCCATGATGGTCTGGTTGAAGGCATGGCCCATGTGCAGCGTGCCCGTCACGTTGGGGGGCGGCAGCTGGATGGCAAATGCAGGCGCATCCGCCGCAGGTGTGCCTGTGCCACGGAAACCGGCCACGCCGTAACCGCGCTTTTCCCACTCGGGGCCCCATTGGGCTTCCAGGGCGGCGGGTTCGAACGATTTGGACAGGCTCTCAAGGCCGGGTTGTTGGACCGGGGTGGCGGGTGCGTTGCTCATGGGGGTCTTTGGAAATAGGTGCGGCTTCGGTTCAGAAGCGAAAGGGCGACACAAGTCGAACTGCCCTGATTTTAACTTTTGTGGCCCTTCTCATTCGCCAAAGCCGCTTCTGGGCGGACAATCTGAAAATACGCTTTGCCAGCGGCCATTTCAGGCCCCACATTCCGCAGCCAGACCCCGTTCAGGAGATTCCCATGCCCGCCCTCAAAGGTTCCCGTACCGAGCAATGCCTCAAGCAGGCTTTTGCCGAGGAAGCACAAGCCAACCGCCGCTACTTGTACTTTGCCAATCAGGCCGACATCGAAGGCCTGAGCGATGTGGCGGCCCTGTTCCGCTCGACCGCCGACGGTGAAACCGGTCATGCCCATGGGCACATGGACTTTCTGGCGCAGTCGGGCGACCCGGTCACGGGGCTGCCCATTGGCACCACCGCGCTCAACCTGGCTTCGGCTGTGGCCGGTGAAATCCACGAATACACCGACATGTACCCCGGCATGGCCAAAACGGCCCGCGACGAAGGTTTTGACGACATCGCCGACTGGTTTGAAACCCTGGCCAAGGCCGAGCGCTCGCACGCCAACCGCTACCAAAAAGCCATCGACAGCCTGGAAAGCTGAGCCCTGACATGTTCTGCCACGGCCAGATCAGCCCCGAGAACCTCATGTCACTGGAGGCCTACGCCAAGTGGCGCAAGGTCCACCAGCCCGAGATGGTGGCGCTGCGCCAGTTGCGCAGCGTGCAGCTGGGCGAGCACCTGCGGGTGCAATTTGAAAACGAAGCCACGGTGCGCTACCAGATCCAGGAGATGCTGCGGATCGAGAAAATCTTTGAAGAGGACGGCATCCTGCAAGAGATCGCCGCCTATGCGCCCTTGGTGCCCAACGGCAGCAACTGGAAGGCCACCTTGTTGCTGGCGTACCCCGATGCCCATGAGCGCCAGCGTGAACTGGCCCGCTTGGTGGGCGTTGCGGGCCGTCTGTATGTGGAGGTTGAGGGGCACCCCCCGATTTATGCCATCGCGGATGAAGACTTACCGCGCGAGACCGAGACCAAAACTTCGGCGGTGCATTTCTTGCGGTTTGAGCTGGACGCAGCCATGGTTGCTTTTGTGCAGGCGGGTGCGGGTGTGCGGCTGGGGTGTGACCACACACACTACCCGGCGCACACCGACATGGCCGCGCCCACCTTGGCCAGCCTGGCCGGGGACTTCAATCGAGCTTGACGTTGGCCGCCTTGATGGCTTTGACCCATTCGGCGGTTTCGCGCTCCAGCAAACGGGTCATGTCGGCAGGCGGCAAATAGCGCACCTCGATGCCCGCCTGGTCAGCGCGTTGCTTGGTTTCGGGCAGTTCCATGCTGCGCTTGACGTCTGCCGACAGCTTTTGCAAGATCGGTGCAGGTGTGCCCGCCGGTGCATACAAAGCCACCCACGATTCGAGTGAGAAACCCGGCAGTCCGGCTTCGGCCACGGTCGGGACTTGCGGCATTTGCGGGTGGCGGGTCTTGCCCGTCACGGCCAGCGCCTTGAGTTTGCCGCCTTGCACATGCTGCATGACCGAAGGCGGTGTGGTGATGAACACCTGCACTTGGCCCGCAAGCACATCGGCAATCGCCTGGCCGGAGCCCTTGTAGGGCACATGCGTCATGTCCACGCCGGTTTGCTGCTTGAAGATTTCGGTACCAATGTGCGAGACCGAGCCATTGCCTTGCGAGGCATAGTTCACCTTGCCGGGGTTGGTCTTGACCCAGGCAATGAAGTCCTTGAGGTTGTTGGCCGGCACCGAGGGGTGCACCGCGATCACATTGGTGGCCACCGTGATCAGCCCGACAGGGGTCAGGTCTTTCAGCTCCCAGGACAGCTTGTCCATCAGGATCGGGTTGGCGATGTGGTAGCCCGAATACGAGACCAACAAGGTGTAGCCATCCTTGGCACTGCGGGCCACCGTCAGGTAAGCCAGGTTGCCACTGGCGCCAGGGCGGTTCTCCACCACAACGGGCTGGCCAATCACCCGTGCCAAGGGCTCTGCCACCAGGCGGGCCGAGGTGTCCACCAGACCGCCGGGCGGGTTGGGCACGACCAGGCTGATGCTCCGTGCGGGAAAGGTCTGGGCCTGCAGTCCCAGGGGCATGGACAAGGCGACGGCGGCCAGACCTGCAGCCAGACCGATGCGGGCGAAGTGCTTCATGGCGATTCCTTTGGAGGCGGGTTCAACGCATGCCGATTTTGGCACCTTCAAAAATGTTGTTGGCTTCGCGGGGCAGGCTGCGCCAGTACTGGTGCTGGGCGCTCACGGTACCGCCCAGTGCCACGGCGGCTTCCCAGCCCCAGCGCGGCTTGTACATGAAGGTGCGGCCCAGCGCCACCAGGTCGGCATCGCCGCGTTGCAGCACGGCTTCGGCCTGGGCGGGCTCGGTGATCAGGCCCACGGCAAAGGTGGTGAGGCCCGAGCGCGCCTTGACGGCTTTGGCCAGGGGCACTTGGTACTCGGGGCCGATCGTGATCTTTTGCAAGGGCGATACGCCGCCCGACGAGATGTGCACAAACTGCGCTCCGGCCTGTTTGACTTGTTGGGCCAGTTCGCAGGTTTCGTCGATGGTCCAGCCGCCATCGACCCAGTCGGTGCCCGAAATGCGGATGCCCAAAGCGCCGGTAAACACCTGGCGCACTTGCGCAAAGACCTCCAGCACAAAACGCATGCGGTTTTCCAGGCTGCCGCCGTAGGCATCGCTGCGCTGGTTGGACAGCGGTGACAGGAACTGGTGCATCAGGTAGCCGTGAGCCGCATGCAACTCGATGGCTTCCACGCCCATGGCTTGCAGGCGCTGCGCCGTGGTCACAAAGTCCTGCTGGATGCGGGCAATGTCGGTCAGCGACATGGCGGTCGGCGGGGTTTCTTGCGGCAGATGGGGCAGGGCGCTGGGGGCCAGAGGTTGCCAGCCGCCGTCCTGTGGGGCGATCAGCATGCCGCCATCCCAGGGGGCAGCGCTCGACGCCTTGCGGCCCGAGTGGCTGATCTGCACACACACGGGCATGGCCGGGGCCAGTCGCCGGGCGCGTTGCAGCTGGTGGCTGAAGGCCTCGGCCGTGGCGTCGTCCCACACGCCCAGGCAGCCGGGGCTGATGCGGCCTTCACGTGAGACGGCAGTGGCCTCGATGGTCAACATGCCCGCGCCGCTGTTGAGCAGGTTGGTCCAGTGCGTCAGGTGCCAGTCGTTGGCTTGACCATCGACCGCTGAGTATTGGCACATGGGCGCAACGACGATGCGGTTGGGCAGGGTGAGGGGACCGCGTGGGGCGTCGAAGGTGAAGGGGGTGAAAAGCAGGCTCATGCCGCGATCTTAGGCACAGGCGCGCTGCGGTCTATCCACTCTGCGACAAGACCCCAGGCGGTGTTTGGCCATCAGTCAGGGTTTTGTGCAGGCCAAAGTGACCATTCCGGCCCGCAGGGCGCGTCTATCCTCAGTGCCTGCCCACTCGCCGGGTGGTGCATGTCCAGGCGAAGCGCATGCAGCCACAGCCGCTGCACGCCCAGATGCGCCGCCACCGCCCGATTCAGCGGCCCTTTGCCGTGGGTGGCGTCGCCAATGATGGGGTGGGCGATGTGCTTCATGTGGCGGCGCAGCTGGTGGCGGCGACCGGTCAGGGGCTGCAGCTGCACCTCGGCCCAGCGCAGGCTCGGGAATTCGCCTTGCGCAATGGGCAGCTCGCCCCGGCGCAGGGTGTTGTAGCGTGTCTGGGCGCTCTGGATTTCTTCGCGCTCAGAGCGCATGTCGTCGGGCATGCGCTTCAAGGGGTGGTCGATGAGGCCTTGTTCAGAAGGCCAACCCCGCACGACGGCCCGGTAGGTCTTGTGCAGGCCCTCGCCCGTCTCAAAGGCTGACCCCAGCGTGCGGGCCACCTCGGCGCTCAGGGCAAAGACCAGCACGCCGCTGGTGCCCTTGTCGAGCCGGTGCACGGGCCAGACGTGTTGCCCGATCTGGTCGCGCAAGGTTTGCAGCACAAAGCGCGTTTCGCCCTTGTCCAGTGGGGTGCGATGCACCAGCCAGCCAGCGGGTTTGTGGACGATGGCGAGATAATCGTCCAGGTAAAGGATGTCGAGCATGTTGTTCTTATTGTCTCCCGCCAAGTCGCTGGATTACGAAACCCCCGCAGGCGATGTGCCGCACACGCTGCCGCAGTTTGTGCCGCAGTCTGAGGCCCTGATCGAGGTGCTGCGCCAGAAGTCGCCCCAGCAAATCGCCGAGCTGATGGATCTGTCGGATGCACTGTCGGCGCTGAACGTGGCCCGCTACGAAGCCTGGCGCCCCAAATTCACCGCCAAGAATGCCAAGCAGGCCGTGCTGGCCTTCAATGGCGATGTGTACGAAGGCCTGGACGCCAAAACCCTGAGCGCCAAAGAACTGGACTGGGCACAAAACCACGTGTGCATCTTGAGCGGCCTGTATGGCGTGCTGCGCCCACTCGACTGGATGCAGCCCTACCGCCTGGAAATGGGCACCACATTGAAAACCGACAAGGGCAGCAACCTCTACAAGTTCTGGGGGCCGCAAATTGCCGAGCATTTGAACGAGCGTTTGGTTGCCGACAAGACCCCGGTCATCGTCAACCTGGCCTCGCAGGAATACTTCAAGGCCGTGGACCGCAAGGTGCTGCAGGCCCGCGTGATTGAGTGCGTGTTTGAAGACTTCAAGGGTGGCAAATACAAGATCATCAGCTTCAACGCCAAACGCGCCCGTGGCCTGATGGCCCGCTATGCGGTCAAAAACAAAATCACCCAACCCGACGGTTTGCTGAAGTTTGACCTCGAAGCCTACGCCTACGACGCTGCTGTCTCTGAACCCGACCGCTTGGTCTTTCGCCGCAAATTGCAAGCATGAGCATGACCACCCCAGACAACACCCCTGAACAGTCGCAGCTGGGCAAGTCCAGTGCCTACGTGGACCAGTACGACGCCAGCCTGCTGTTCCCCATCCCGCGTGCCACCAAGCGGGCCGAGATCGGCATCACCGCCCAGCCCGTGTTTTTTGGCGCGGACCTGTGGACCGCGTTTGAGCTGTCCTGGCTCAATGCCAAAGGCAAGCCACAAGTGGCGCTGGCCCACATCACTGTGCCGGCTGAAAGCACGCACATTGTGGAGAGCAAGTCTTTCAAGCTGTACCTCAACAGCTTCAACAACACCCGCATCGACAGCGCTGACGAGGTGCGTGAGCGCATCCGGCGCGACATCAGCGCCGCTGTCTGGCACGGCAGCGCGGTGCAGGCCAGCGTGGGCGTGAAGCTGCTCATGCCTGAAAAATTTGATGCCGAGCCGGTGCACGAACTCGACGGCCTGAGTCTGGACCGGCTCGACACCGAGTGCACCCGCTACCAGCCCGCCCCCGAGCTGCTGACCGTGAACACCCAGGATGCCCCCGTGACCGAAACCCTGGTCAGCCACCTGCTCAAAAGCAACTGCCTCGTGACCGGCCAGCCCGACTGGGGCAGCGTGCAAATCCGCTACAGCGGCCACCAGATCGACCAGGAAGGCCTGCTGCAATACATCGTGAGTTTTCGCAACCACAACGAGTTCCACGAGCAGTGCGTGGAGCGCATCTTCATGGACATCTGGACGCGCTGCAAACCGTCTCAACTGAGTGTGTACGCCCGCTACACGCGGCGCGGCGGGCTGGACATCAACCCCTGGCGCACCAGCCACCCCGGCGCGGTGCCGCCTAACACGCGCACAGCGCGGCAATGAATCAGGCCGCCGGGTCTTGCCAAGCAGGGTGCTTGGCCATGATCTGCGCGAAAGCCTGAGAGCCTTCAAATGCGGTCAGCCAGCCGATCAAGTGGCCCCAAGGTTGCGCCGCAAACCAAGCCGGGTCGGTGTGTGCGAACTGCCGCACAAACGGTGCCAGCGCCGCATCCGTCAGGCCCCAATGCGCCCCTGACAAAAAGGCCTGCTGTTGCAAACGCGCATCCAGCTGCGCCAGCCACTGCGCGCCCAAGTCGCGATCGGCCAGGCCACTGGCCAGGCCCGAGCGCTGCGGGTATTTGTAGCGGTCCAGTTGTTGCTTGAATGGTCCATCGTTGAACGCGATGTCTTGCAAGGCTTGCGCCAAGGCATCGCCTTGCGGCAGCCAATGCATCGGGTCGTTTTGCGCCAGCGCCCACCGCATGATGTCCAGGCTTTGATCGATCACCCGCGCCTCGTCCGGCAGCCACAACACCGGCACCGTACCCTTGGGCGACAAGGCAAGCATCGACGCAGGCTTGCTTTTGAGCACCACCTCGCGGTGCTCAAAAGCCAAGCCGCTGACCTGCAAAGCCAAGCGGGCGCGCATGGCGTAGGGGCAGCGTCGGAAAGAGTACAAGACAGGCAAAAGCATGGCTTGATCATAGGGGGACTGCAAACATTCATGGCTTGTGCAAAGATCACCTACTTCCACGCACTTTCAGGAATCCCTTGTGAACCACGATCTGATTCAGGACGCCCAGGCTTTGCTGGGCAAGGCCCAAACATCTGGCACCCGCCGCCACGCTTTGCAGCTGGCGCTGGGGGTCGGTTATGCCGCTGCGGCGGGCACGGTGATGGCGCAAACCGCGATCAAAACGTCATCCGATGGCCTGGTGTCGGGGGAGGTTTCCATCGATGTGAATGGCTTCAAGATCCCCGCTTTCCGCAGCGCCCCGGCGGGCAAGTCCAATTTGCCGGTGGTCTTGGTGATTTCTGAAATTTTTGGTGTGCATGAGTACATCGCCGATGTCACGCGCCGACTGGCCCAGGCCGGTTACATGGCCATCGCCCCCGAGCTGTTTGTGCGCCAGGGCGACCCGAGCGACTACGGCGAGCTGGCCAAGCTGCAGTCCGAATTGATTGCCAAGGTGCCCGATGCGCAGGTGATGGGTGACCTGGACGCCACCGTGGCCTGGGCCGCAGCCAACGGCGGCAACACCGACAAGCTGGCGATCACCGGTTTTTGCTGGGGTGGGCGCATCACCTGGTTGTATGCCGCGCACCAGCCCAAGCTGAAAGCCGCTGTGGCTTGGTACGGGCGCTTGGTGGGCGCAGCCACACCGCAGACGCCGCAGCACCCGGTGGCCTTGGCCGCACAGATCAAGGCGCCGGTGCTGGGTCTGTATGGCGGGGCCGACACGGGCATCCCCCTTGACACGCTTGATAAGATGAAAGTCGAACTGGCCAAGGGCACAGCCGCTGGCAAGGCCAGCGAGTTTGTGGTTTATCCTGAGGCTCCGCACGCTTTTCATGCCGATTACCGACCCAGTTACCGTCAGGCGGCGGCTGCAGACGGTTGGCAGCGATTGCTGGCATGGCTCAAACGCCAAGGCGTTGCTTGACGAACGCATGACCAACCGCCCTTCGGGGCGGTTTGTTTTGGCAACAGTATGTTGTTGGGGTGCGATCACCCCGGATGAAAAAATGACTCTTTTGGCAATTTTGATCGGCACTTTACTGGCCGGTATCGGCAGTGTCTGGTTGGCCGCATGGCTGAGCTTTGGCGTGATCAGCCGCTACACCCAGCACATGCTCAGCCTGGCGGCGGGTGCTTTGTTGGCCACCGCCTTTTTGCATTTGTTGCCCGAAGCTTTTGAGTCCCCTGTGGGGCCGCAAGCTTTGTTTTTGACTTTGCTGTTGGGTTTGGTGTTTTTCTTTTTGCTCGACAAGGCCGAGCTGTGGCATCACGGGCATGAGCACCACCACGGGCACGATGCAGCGGACCACGCACACCCGCACGGCCACGCACACCACCATGGCCATGCGCACCATCACCACGCGCATGGCGAGCGCACTGCGGGGCATTGGGCGGTGCTGGCCGGTGACAGCGTGCATTGCTTTGGCGATGGCATCTTGATTGCCTCGGCCTTTATGGCCGATGTGCAGTTGGGAGCGATCGCTTCACTGGCGGTGCTGGCCCACGAGGTGCCGCACCACATGGGCGATCTGGTCGTGTTGCGTCAGGGCAGCAGCAACCGCAAGGCCGCGGTCATCAAGGTGTCCATGGCCGGTGCTATTACGGCGCTGGGTGGGGCGGTGGGCTATGTGCTGGTGGACGCCTTGCACAGTGCCTTGCCTTATTTCTTGGTGGTGGCCAGCAGCAGCTTCATTTACGTGGCGCTGGCCGACTTGATTCCGCAATTGCAAAAGCGCTTGAGTGCCAAGGAAACTGCCGCGCAAGTGATCTGGCTGATTGGTGGCATGGCCATGGTCATGGCCGTGAGCCAGTTGGCCCACCGAGCCTGACTTTGCAGGAGCCCAACGGTGTTGGGCGATGGCTTGCTTGGCGCAGGGGGCTGGTTGATCGTGCCATCGCCGAACACAGTTCGGCCCCAGCAAGGGTGGGAGGGCCTCAGCCCTGCCCGCAGGGCAGGCCGGAGGTGCGGCTCCATTCGCTCCAGCTGCCCGCATACAAGGCGGTGGGGCCATGACCGGCCAGTTCCATGGCGATCAGGTTGGGCACAGCGCTCACGCCGCTGCCACAGTGGTGCACCACGGTGCTGGCGCTTCGGCCTGCCAAAACTTTGTCCCATTCGGCTTTGAGCACTTCAGGGCTTTTGAAAAAACCCTCCGGTGTGAAGTTGTCGGTGAACGGGCGGTTGAGTGCGCCGGGGATGTGCCCTGCGATCGGGTCCAGCGGCTCGACCTCGCCACGGTAGCGGGGGGCGCCACGCGCGTCGACCACGGTTTGGGTGGGGCGGCCCAAGTCGGCCGCCACTTGGTTGGTGAAGATCAGTTCGCGCAAGGCAGGGCGCAATTCAAATGAGACAGCAGCGGGTCGGGTTGCAGGGCCGCTGGTCACAGCGCCGCCAGTGGCTTTCCAGCCTTGCAGGCCACCATCCAGCATGGCCACGGCGTCGTGCCCAAGCCATTTGAGCATCCACCACAAGCGCCCGCAGTAGTTGCCTGCGTTGCGGTCGTACACCACCACTTGTGTGCTGTTGCCAATGCCCAGGCCGCCCAGCCAGGTGGCCACGCGTTCGCGGGGTGGCAGGGGGTGGCGTCCGCCGTTGACGGCGTCGCCTTCGTGTGTGCTCAGGTCACGGTCCAGGTGGGCTTGCACCGCGCCTGCGATGTGCGCGGCCTCGAACAGGCCGTCGGCCAGCTCGGGCTTCATCAGGTCAAAGCTGCAATCCACGATCACCACAGGCGTGCCTTGTTGTTGCAGGGTTTGCAGTTGCGCAGCGGTGATCAGCAAGGGGTACATGGCGGCTCCAGGGTCAGTGTTCTTCGGCGGGGGCTTGGGGCAGTGTTCGGTTGCGCAGTGCGGTCGCGGCGATGCCGCTGGCGATGATCAGGACCATGCCCACCCAGCCCATCAGCGGAATCAGATCGCCAAACAAGAACAAGCCATACAGGGCAGAAAAAACGATGCCCGAATACTGCAAATTGGCCACCATCATGGTCGCGCCATGGGTGTAGGCCTTGGTCATGCACAGCTGGCCCAATGCGGCCAGCATGCCGATGGGCAAAAGCCACAGCACTTGCGGCCAGACCCAATCGCTGGCGCCGGTGAACCAAATGGCCACACCACCCACCACGGTGGTGCCAATTGAGAAATAAAACACGGTGCGCGACTCGGGCTCACCCATGCGGCCCAATGCCGCCACTTGCATGTAGGCCATGGCCGCGCCCAGACCTGACAGCAAGCCGATCACACCGGCAAACAGCTGGTTTTGCTCGATGGTGGGGCGCAAGATCATGATCACACCGGCAAAACCGGTCAGCACCGTGAGCACAACGGGGCCTTGGCGGCTGGCGTCTTGCAAGCGGCCCATGACCAAGGTGCCGCCCACCAAAAAGGCCGCGACCCAGACGCCGCTCATGTAGTTGAGCGTCATGGCGGTGGCCAGGGGCAAATGGGCGATGGCATAGAACCAGGCCGACAGCGAGGCCACACCAATGACCGAGCGCCACACGTGCATCAAGGGGATGGGGGTGCGCAGCGATACACCTTGTGCCCGGCACAGACCGGCCATGATGAACATGCCAATCAGGCCGCGGTAAAAAACCAGTTCAAAGGTGTGAAAGTGGACCGATGCAAACTTGATGCACACACTCATCGTCGCAAAAAACAACGACGCCAGAATCATCCAGGAGGCTTGCATCGGGGCTTTCTGCTCAGAGCGTGTTCAGTTGACGGCGGTACCACTCGTGGAAGTGCTGCATGCCGTCTTCCATGGGGCTTTGGTAGGGGCCAACCTCGTTGTCACCGCGTGCCAGCAGGGCTTTGCGGCCCGCGTCCATGCGCTCGGCAATCTCGTCGTCCTCGATGCAGGTTTCCATGTAGGCGGCCTGCTGGGCTTCCACGAATTCGCGCTCAAACGCGACGATCTCTTCGGGGTAGTAGAACTCGACCATGTTCAGCGTCTTGCTGGGGCTGATCGGGTGCAGGGTGGACACCGTCAGCACATGCGGATACCACTCGACCATGATGTGCGGGTAATAGGTCAGCCAGATCGCGCCGCGCTCGGGCAGTTGGCCGTTGCGGTATTTGAGCAGCACCTCGTGCCACTTTTTGTAGGTGTCCGAGCCAGGTTTGCCAAAGCCGCCCGAGACGCCCACGGTCTGCACCGAATAGTGTTCCTTGAACTCCCAGCTCAGGTCGTCGCAGGTCACAAACGAGCCCAGGCCTGGGTGGAAGGGGCCGACGTGGTAGTCCTCCAGATAGACCTCGATGAAGGTCTTCCAGTTGTAGTTGCACTCGTGCAGCTCGACGCGGTCGAGCGCGTAGCCCGAAAAGTCCAGCTGCGAGCGCGGGCCCATGCCTGCCAGGTCGGCGGCAATGTCGCGGCCGTTGTCTTCAAACAGCAGGCCGTTCCATGCCTGCAGCTTGTAGTTGTTGAGGTTCAGGCAGGGGTCGTGCGCAAAGTGGGGCGCGCCCAGCAGCTCGCCTTGGGGCGAGTAAGTCCAGCGGTGCAGCGGGCAAACGATGTTGCCGCCCGCGCTGCCTTTTTGCTGGGTGCTCAGGTTGCCCCGGCCATTCAGCATCACGGCCTGGCGGTGGCGGCAGACGTTGGAGACGAGCTCCACCCCGCCTTGGGCGTTGCGCACCAGGGCGCGGCCTTCGCCCTCGTGGGGCAGGGCGTAATAGTCGCCCGGGTTGGGCACCGCCAGCTGGTGGCCCACATAGCGGGGGCCTTGCTGGAAGAGCGTTTTCAATTCGCGCTGGAACAGCGCCTCATCGAAATAAGTGGAAACTGGTAGTTGGCTTGCGGCCTGCTGCAGTTGAAGACTTAAATCAGACATGGGTGACCTGACCTAGAGACTCCCCCTATGAAGGGGCAGGGACAAAGCGCCAAATCCGAAGATACGGGCGCAAAAAACGGCAGGAAAAGCCCTGCCGGGAGAACTCTCGATTCTACCCTGTGGGGCATCAAGCGCCGTGCGAGCGAGCACAAACCGTTGCGCAAGGCCATGCCTGCTGATTTGTCCTTGGCGCCGACATGGCTGCCCGTTGGGCTCTGGGGAAGCGCCTAAAATCAGTCTTTTTTCGCGGACACCCCATGCCCAAGGCTTCCAAACCCGAGACTTCAGACGACGTGCAGGCCTTGCCGACCACCTACGAGGCGGCTTTGTCCGAGCTGGAGCAGCTGGTGGCCCAGCTGGAGTCGGGCCAGATGCCGCTGGATCAGCTGCTGTCCGGCTATCAGCGCGGTGCCAGCTTGCTGGGTTTTTGCCGTGACAAGCTCCAGGCGGTGGAAGACCAGATCAAGGTGCTGGACAACGGCCAACTCAAACCCTGGACCGGCGCATGAGTGCTCTTTTTGATTTGAAAGCCTGGATGCAGCCGCATCTGGCGCGTGTGGAAGTGGCCCTGGCCGATGGCATTGCAAAGCCTTCGCCGGCAGATTTGGGCGTTGCCATGCGCTATGCCGTGCTGGACGGGGGCAAACGCCTGCGGCCTTTGCTGGTGCTGGCGACCGCCGAGGCGGTGGGCGCCGATCTGGGGGCCGCCCTGCGCGCGGCCTGCGCCTTGGAGCTGATCCACGCGTATTCCCTGGTGCACGACGACATGCCTTGCATGGACAACGATGTGCTGCGCCGGGGCAAACCCACGGTGCATGTGCAGTTTGGCGAGGCCCAGGCTTTGCTGGCCGGGGATGCTTTGCAAACCCTGGCGTTCGAATTCCTCACGCCGCAAGACGGCAGCGTGAGCCCTGCGGTGCAGGCCGCCTGTGTGGGCTTGCTGGCCCGTGCTTCGGGCTACCAAGGCATGGCCGGTGGCCAGGCGATCGATCTGGCCAGTGTGGGCCAGCGCCTGAGCGAGGCCCAGTTGCGCCAGATGCACCGCCTCAAAACCGGGGCCTTGCTGCTCTGCAGTGTGCAAATGGGCGCGGCTTGTGGTGCCGATGTTTCGGCCCCGTGCTTGTCGGCTTTGCAACAGTTTGGTGAGGCCATGGGCCTGGCTTTTCAGGTGGTCGATGACATCCTGGACGTGACTGCCGATTCGGCCACCTTGGGCAAGACAGCAGGCAAGGATGCGGCCGCTGACAAACCCACCTATGTCGCACTGATGGGGCTGGAGGACGCGCAGCGCCTGGCCGACCAACTGGCCGCCCAGGCCACACAGGCTTTGCAAGATACCGGTTTGCCCCCAGATCGCCTGGCCGCTTTGCGCGCCCTGTGCGACATGGTGGTGCAACGAACCCACTGATGCCATGACCGATTTCCTTCACGCCATCCAGTCACCGGCCGATTTGCGCCAGATCCCGCGCAGCGATTTGCCCACCGTGGCGCAAGAGTTGCGCGCCTGTGTGCTCGACAACGTGTCCAAAACGGGCGGTCACCTGAGCTCGAACCTGGGCACGGTGGAATTGACCGTGGCCTTGCATTACGTGTTCAACACGCCTGAAGACCGCATCGTGTGGGATGTGGGGCACCAGACCTATCCGCACAAAATTTTGACGGGCCGCCGCGACCGCATGCCCTCGCTGCGTCAGTTGAATGGTTTGTCGGGCTTTCCGCGCCGCGACGAGAGCGAGTACGACACCTTTGGTGTGGGCCATTCGTCCACCAGCATTTCGGCGGCGCTGGGCATGGCGCTGGCCGCCCGCCAAAAGGGTGAATCGCGCCACTCGATCGCCGTGATCGGCGATGGCGCCATGACCGCAGGCATGGCTTTCGAGGCGCTCAACAACGCGGGTGTCGAAGAATGCAAATTGCTGGTGATCCTGAACGACAACGACATGTCGATCAGCCCGCCTGTGGGCGCCTTGAACCGTTATCTGGCGCAGTTGATGAGCGGCCGTTTTTATTCGGCCGCCAAGAGCATGGGCAAGAACGTGCTCAAGAATGCACCGCCCTTGTTTGAGCTGGCCAAGCGCCTGGAAGAACACGCCAAAGGCATGGTGGTGCCTGCCACGCTGTTCGAGAAATTCGGTTTCAACTACATCGGCCCCATCGATGGCCACGATCTGGAGTCGCTGATCCCGACGCTGGAAAACATCAAGCACCTGGACGGCCCGCAGTTCTTGCATGTGGTCACCAAAAAAGGGCAAGGCTACAAACTGGCCGAGGCCGACCCGGTGGCCTACCACGGCCCTGGCAAGTTTGACCCAGCCGTGGGTCTGGTGCCGCCTGCCATACCCGCCAAAACCACTTTTACCCAGGTGTTTGGTCAGTGGCTGTGCGACATGGCCGCACAAGACCCGCGTCTGGTCGGCATCACGCCTGCCATGCGCGAAGGCTCGGGCATGGTGGCGTTTCACCGTCGCTTTCCTGATCGTTATTTCGACGTGGGCATTGCCGAGCAGCACGCCGTCACGTTTGCCGCAGGCATGGCCTGTGAAGGCCTCAAGCCGGTGGTGGCGATTTACTCCACCTTTTTGCAAAGGGCCTATGACCAGCTGATCCACGATGTGGCTTTGCAGAATCTGCCGGTGGTGTTCGCCATTGACCGTGCAGGACTCGTGGGGGCCGATGGCGCCACGCATGCCGGTGCTTACGACATCGCATTCATCCGCTGCATTCCCAACATGAGCCTGGCTTGTCCGGCTGACGAGCGCGAATGCCGCCAGCTGTTGAGCACGGCCTATGCCCAGAACCATCCGGTGGCGGTGCGCTATCCGCGGGGTGCGGGTGTGGGGGCTGTGCCCGATGCCGACTTGACCCCCTTGCCTTTGGGCAAGGCCGAGATTCGCCGCCAGGGCGAGCGCATCGCGATCCTGGCATTTGGCGCTTTGCTGGCGCCCGCTTTACAGGCCGCCGAAGCGCTGAATGCCTCCGTGGTCAACATGCGTTGGGTCAAACCGTTGGACACCGAGATGCTGCAGCGCGTTGCGCAGGACCATGCGCAGATCGTGACGGTGGAAGAAGGTTGCATCATGGGCGGCGCAGGCAGCGCCGTGAGCGAAGCTTTGCAGCAACTTGGCCTGGTGCGGCCGGTGCTGCACTTGGGCTTGCCTGATGCATTCATCGAACACGGTGACCATGCCCAGCTCTTGGCTGCGCAAGGGCTGGATGCCGAGGGCATCGCGGCGTCCATTCAACGGCGCTTTGCGTGAGGCTTGGGACTTTGACCGGCGTCAAAGAACTTTCCGGGTTGGTGGCTGCTTGGGCCGCAATTTGACAAAAAGGGTAAACCCGGGCCTGAACAGGGGCCGGACCTTTCTAAAATAGAGCAGACCGTTTATGTCCATGCCCTGAAGTTTGGGGCATGTTTATTTTTCAATGAGGAGTTCATCCATGGATCGTCGTTCCATTCTGAAAAACGCAGGCATTGCAGGCGTTTTGGCCACAGGCATTGCGCCTGCTGTGCATGCCCAGTCCGCCATTCGCTGGCGCCTGGCTTCGAGTTTCCCCAAGACGCTGGACACCCTCTTTGGTGGTTCCGAGCTCTTTGCCAAAAAGGTCAAAGAGATGAGCGGCGGCAAATTCGAGATCACCACCCATGCAGCCGGTGAACTCATGCCCGCGTTTGGTGTGTTGGACGGCGTGCAAAACGGCACCGTGGAATGCGCCCACACAGCGCCTTACTACTTCTTCGGCAAGGACGAAACCTTTGCGCTGGACTGCGCTGTGCCGTTTGGTCTGAACAGCCGCCAGATGACCGCCTGGATGGTGCATGGCAACGGCATGAAGCTGATGCGCGAGCACTATGCCAAGTACAACATCGTCAACTTCATGCTGGGCAACACTGGCACGCAAATGGGCGGCTGGTTCCGCAAGGAAATCAAATCCTCCGCAGACCTCAAGGGTTTGAAGTTCCGCGTTGGTGGCTTCGCTGGCAAGGTGCTCGAGCGCATGGGCGTGGTGCCTCAAAATATCCCCGCTGGTGAGATTTACCAGTCGCTGGAAAAAGGCACCATTGATGCGGCCGAGTGGATCAGCCCCCATGATGACCTGAAGCTGGGTCTGAACAAAGTGGCGCCGTTCTACTACTACCCAGGTTGGTGGGAAGGTGGCCCTCAGCTGACGCTGATGGTCAATCAGAAGGCCTATGATGCCTTGTCGCCAGAAAACAAGGCCATCATTGAAGCTGCCTCTGCCTTGACCCATGTGGACATCCAGGCCAAGTACGATGCCTTCAACCCTGGTGCGCTCAAGCAGCTGGCTGCTCAGAAGACCAAGGTCCTGCCTTTCCCCAAAGAGATGATGGACGTGGCGTTCAAGCACTCGCAAGACGTGTACAGCGAACTGAACGCCAAAAACGCGAACTGGAAGAAAGTCTATGAAGACTACGCCAAGTTCCGTGCCGATCAAAACTGGTGGTTCCGCTTTGGTGAAGCCCGTTTCGACAGCTTCATGCAGTCGCAAAAGCTCTGATCATTCTTGATCTCGGCTCCCCAACCCGCCGCGCGCAAGCCCGGCGGGTTTTTTTATTCTCAACGCGATCGGTAGCTGTCGTTCGTAGTCATTGACGGTCTCAGATCGACCCTAAGCAGGCGTTCAGCTAAACAGATCCAACGTCTGGACACGGCGGGAGCCGTCATCCGATCAGGCGCGTTGACAGGCGGCAACGGCCCCTAGAGTCCGATATGCAGCGGAATGATCAGGAGTAATCAAACGGCGCAATACTTTTCTTGGATTTCCTGATCTGCCAACATCGATTCTGCACTTCCGTGGTAAACGACTTCACCCTGATCTAGGATATATGCGCGATCCGCAATTCGCAAAGCAAGTTCAACGTTTTGCTCAATAAGTAAGATGGTTACTCCTGATTCTTTTAGGTGCTTGAAGTACCGAAACATCTCTTCCACCAAAAGAGGCATGATCCCTTCCGATGGCTCGTCAAGTAACACCATTTTTGGCTTAGACACAACAGCGCGAGCAATGGCCAACATTTGCTGTTCACCACCGGACATCGTGATTGCCTGCTGATCTAATCGCTCCTTGATGCGAGGGAATGTCTCAGCGATTTCTTCAATTACTTGGCCTTCCTGCTTACGCAACGGAGATGCCAATAATCCAAGACGAATGTTCTCTCGAACTGTCAGACCAGGAACGATACGTCGCTCTTCTGGAACATAAGCCAATCCACGTTCAAATCTGGCATGTGCAGGCAAGCCAAGGATTTCTTCGCCCTCGAAAACAATAGATCCTGTCGCCTTAGGTATAAGGCCCGCCACACTCTTCACAGTTGTGGTTTTTCCTGCCCCGTTGCGGCCAACGAGACATACCAACTCGCCTTTTTTGACTTCCAGATCAATCCCCTGGAGGATGTGACTGGGTCCATACCAAGCATTGAAATTTCTGATTTTCAGCATTAATTTGCTCTTTCTTCGAACTCAGAAGTGATTAGTGCCCTTGACCGAGGTACACAGCCTTGACGGTTTCGTTGTTCCTGATTTGATCTGGCGTGCCTTCTGCAAGAAGTTGCCCATGGTGAAGAACGACAACATGATCTGAAATTCCCATGACCATCTTCATCTTGTGCTCGACCAAAATCACTGTTCTGTCCTGCACCAGTTTCTGGATCAAACCCATCATGGTTTTTGTTTCTTCAGGACTCATGCCAGCCGTCGGCTCATCCATCAATAAAACTCTGGGCCTGGCAGCAAGTGCTACTGCTATTTCTAGAGCACGTTGTTGACCGTGAGCGAGTTCTCGTGCCAGATGCTTAGCACGATCCCCTAATCCAACCAGATTAAGCAACTCCATGGCTTGCTCTTGTAAACCAGGCAGATTCTCTCGATTGCTCCATAGTGCGTAGCGAGATACATGTGCCTGCAGGGCGATCCGTACGTTTTCCTGAGCGGTGAAGTTAGGAAATAGATTGGTGAACACTGTACTGCGTGACTTGCTTACCGATTCAACAGGGAAAGTTTGGCTCGATGGCATTCCTCCTCCTCTCATCCGCTCGGAAGTACTTAATCAGGCACGAGAGGCGGCAAGGGCTGTGTTGGCCCCCCACTTTGCTGAAGTGGTCGAAAAAACTGAGAACTTGTTTTTCCAGCCAATTTTTGACCTAGAGAGTCCTGAGCTCGCCTTTGGACGTGTTGCCCTGCTGGGTGATGCCGCTTTTGTAGCGCGTCCCCACTGCGGTATGGGAGTTACAAAAGCAGGTGCGGATGCTCGTGATCTGGTTGCCAGCCTCAATGCACACTCATCGATTCCTGCTGCATTGAAAGCTTACTCCAAGCAGCGCGTCGAATTTGGTCACTTTATCGTGGGTCATGCGCGCGCCTTGGGTGCGTACATGCAAGCCCAGATCCGAACGGACGAAGAGCGCGCCATGGCCGAAAAATATCGCACGGTCGAGGCTGTAATGCGGGAAACGGCTACCTAAATTTGAACTTACCGGCACACCAACTGACCATGACTGTCCTGATGACGCCGGACACCGCAAATTTTTCGGGAAATGTTCATGGCGGCACGATTCTCAAGTTACTCGATCAGGTAGCCTACGCCTGCGCCAGCCGGTATGCAGGCGCCTATGTGGTCACGTTGAGTGTAGATCAGGTCATGTTCCGACAGCCCATCCATGTGGGTGAAATGGTGACCTTCCTCGCGTCCGTCAATCACACGGGCACCTCGTCCATGGAGATCGGCATCAAGGTGTTGGCCGAAAATATTCGGACACAGAAAAAGCGCCACGTGAACAGTTGCTTCTTCACCATGGTTGCTGTGGACGATGAGCGAAAACCTCAGAGCGTTCCCCAAATCCGTCCGTTTTCTCCTGACGAGAAGAGACGATTTATGGCTGCGGAAACTCGCAGAACAATGCGGCGCGAAATGGAAAAAAGGTTTTCAGAAATCTGATGTCTGCATTCAGGACCAATCCAGACCTTCAGCATGTGTGATCGTCCGACCGCTAATGGCCGAACTGAGTCACACGACTCGACTGTCTATACCCGATCCAAAGCGGTCTCTTAAGCCAGCAAACCCACTTATCAGTGATTAACCCGACACCAGCAGTACAAGAATTGCTGATCTGTACCCATAGGGGTATGGTGATGACTCAATTCGCTTCCCGTCAGATGAAAGCCTTCGCCGAATTCATGGTGGAGTTGCTGGTCGTTGTACCGGACCACATCCAGCCCACTGCAATGCAGAGGGCCGTTCGGGCCGAAGGTGGCCATAAGCACGAATCCACCTGGTTTGACTGAGCTTCGAACCAGATCAACATAAGCCTGCCGAGCGGCTGGGTCGGTCAAGAAATGAAACACCGCACGGTCGTGCCACAAGTCAAACTGCTTGGCTCCAAAGTTGTAGCGTGTGATGTCCCCAGCATGCCAGCTAACTTGCTGAGCCTTCGCACCTAAACGGCGCTTGGTGAACTCGATTGCGGTTGCCGAAATATCGAGCACCGACAGGTCAAGGTAGTTGTGGTGCAAAAGATCATCCACCAAGGTGAATTCTCCTGCGCCAATATCAACGATGGCCGCCGTCTTGTCTGGGCATAGTTGCTCAATCAGCCGCAGTGACTCGCCCAGATGTGGGGCATACCAACTCACCGAATCAAAATTCTTGTTGCGGTAGACGTTTTCCCAATGGTCTGCGGAATGAATCAAGGAGCACCTGCCTGTGGATGTGTTGCCTGGGTAATAATATTAGATGCCGCTTATAAAATATGCAACCATGAAAAAAAACTGCTCTGCACCGAAATGGTCATCCTGCTGGCAGTCACACCTGCTGTTGCCGATGACAAAGCCAGGCTGATGGATGAATTGATTGCGCCAGATGAACGGTGATTGACGCGCATGCATGCACCTGATCGTTCGCATGTCTTGGCGGTTACGTTCAGCGTGGGTTTGCATGCTGCGGTGTTAGGTCTGGCCAGTGGTTATCCATTCGGCTTCCGCAGCACACAGAAAGAGCCTCCCGCAAGTCAAATCATCTTCATGCAGGTCTTGCCTCCGCCGCAAGATGACGCGTCTGCAGGGGATCAGGAACTTTCGAGAGCAGCTGAACCCCCGCCTAAGCAAGCGCTTGGTATGGCTCATATCGCTGACTCTCCAGACAGAACACCGCTAGCCAAAGAGCCCGCTCGCATGGCTGCCCCGCTCGCACCCACTGCTGAAGAATGGGCCTTTGCAGCCAAATACACCAACAAAAACAGCAAGGGCTATCGCTACAGCTGGGGCCAGCAGGTTCGCAGCATGATGGGGACCGCTGTGGAAGGTCCCGATCAGGGCTTCGTGCGTTTCAGAATTGAAATTGCATCTGACGGCACGCTCGCCAAACTGGAGACGCTGTGGACCACCTCTGCAGTGGTTGAGCGACTGGCCCGACAGGCAGTGGAGTCCATGCCAGCCTTGCCTCCCACACCGACCGGCAAGCCCCTGATTTTTGAAAAGACGATTTCCTTTGCACCTTTTGCATCAGACGGTCCGCCAAGCTACAAAGACGACTGCTTGCTCGACCCGCCTGCATTCCGCAATCCCTTTGCGTGGGATGGCAAATCCCCCCAGGTACGTGCCGAGCCACCCAAGGTGGAGAAGCTGGACCCACAGGCGCTGGAAGAATGTCTGAGGCAGCTGCCCCAAGACTCGATAGAAGCTGAAACAGCGCGTGATCAGAGAGCGATGGAAAGGTGGGGTTGGAGCAAATGACGTACGCTCACCAACAGCTGCTGATGGCGGGTGCGCTCATGTCTTGACCGCCATCAACTTTCGAGAGTTCGCATGGCGTTATGGGCGACAGCTCCCGAATAGCGATCCCTAATCGGTGCCTGCAGTTGGGTGTACCGGGCGTTTGGCGCACCTCAGCGTCAGGGGCGCTGTTCGTGCCTTTTGAGTGCCTCGGCCAAACGGCTGAATTCGTCCAGCAAGGCCCGGTCGTGGCAGTAGAAGAAGCTGAATGTGCCGCCCAGGTTGCGCACGTAAATGCGAGGAGCGATGAGGAATTCGAGGCCTCGGATGCGCATGACTTTGACAAAGGCCAGCTCTTTGAGCGTCACGCGGCGGCGCCACATCCAGCTTTGTTCAATGGCTTGGTGGTCCAGCACGATGCGACTGCGCTGAATGTGAAAAACCATGAACGCCAGCATGGCCCAGACCATGGCACTGAAGGCGCCCTGGCGTGACGCCCAGTCCATGTCCAGGCGCCAGAACCACACCACCAAGGCCAGCAAAATCGTCCAGGCCAATGTTTTGAACACGGGGCCAAAAGCTGCCGCCTGCATGGCTTGCGCAGGGGGATGGTAGGGGTATGGCAGAGAAGAAGTCGCGTCGTCGGGGTGTTGTTGCATGGGGTGGGCTTCAAAAAAAAGCACCTCGTCAGCAGTGCAGACTGCTCTGACGAGGTGCCGGGGAGACGTTTGAAACGGCCGCAGCTTATTTCTTGTCGCTGGCGCCTGGCAGATCCTTCATCGGGTCATCTGCCGTGCGTGCATCCGTGGCCGCCGGTGCATTGGCATCCGGTGCCGGTGCGTCATCCATTGCAGGGGCTGCTTCCAGCACCACGGAATTGATGTCCACCGCTTCGGTCTTGTCGAGGAAAGCGGTCACCGATTGCGGCACAAAAATCACGATCACCACCAGCAGGATCTGCATGATCACCCAAGGGATGGAGCCCATGTAGATGTCGTTGGTCTTGATGGGCGCGGCGATGCGCTTTTCCTTGAACATGGTGTCGGCAATGCCGCGCAAATAGAACAGCGCAAAGCCAAAGGGCGGGTGCATGAAGCTGGTTTGCAGGTTCACGCACAGCAGCACGCCAAACCAGATCAGGTCAATGCCCATTTTGTCGGCCACCGGGGCCAGCATCGGGATGATGATGAAGGCGATCTCGAAGAAGTCGAGGAAGAAGGCCAGGAAGAACACGAAGATGTTCACCACGATCAAAAAGCCCACCTGACCGCCGGGCAGGCCCGACAGCAGGTGCTCGACCCACTTGGCACCGTCCACACCCTGGAACACCAGGCTGAACACGCGCGAGCCAATCAGGATGAAGACCACCATGGCCGTCAGGCGCATGGTGCCGTGCATGGCTTCCCACAACAGGCCTTTGGTTAGGCGCTTGTGCATGGCTGCCAGAATCAACGCGCCCACCACGCCCATGGCACCGGCTTCGGTGGGGGTGGCAATGGCACGGTCCTGGAAGGGCAGGCCGCCCATGGAGCCCAGCACGGTGAAGATCAGCACGGCCGACGGGATGATGCCTTTGAGGCACTTGCGCCACAGTGGCCAGCCATTCAGGGTGCGGGCTTCCTTGGGCACGCCAGGCACGTAATGGGGTTTGAACACGCCCAGTGCATAGGTGTAGATCGCGAACATGGCGATCTGCATGAGCGATGGACCCCAGGCGCCTTTGTACATGTCACCCACGGGGCGGCCCAGCTGGTCGGCCAGCACCACCAGCACCAGCGATGGCGGCACCAGCTGCGTGATGGTGCCCGAAGCCGCCAGCACGCCTGTGGCGTAACGGGTGTTGTAGCCGTAGCGCAGCATCACGGGCAGCGAGATCAGGGCCATGGCGATGACTTGTCCAGCCACGGTGCCGGTGATTGCACCCAGGATGAAGCCCACGATGATGACCGAGTAACCCAGGCCGCCTTTGACGGGGCCAAACAGCTGGCCCATCGAGTCGAGCATGTCTTCGGCCAGACCGCACTTTTCAAGGATGGTGCCCATGAACGTGAAGAAGGGGATGGCCAGCAGCAGGTCGTTGTTCAGGATCGAGAAGATCGAGATGGGCAAATTGCCCAGAAAGGCCTGCGGGAACCAACCCATTTCAATGGCGAAGAAACCGCTGGCCAGGCCCAGAGCGGCCAAAGAGAATGCGACCGGAAAACCGATCAGCATCACAAACACCAGGCCCACAAACATGACGGGCGCGAAGTTTTCCATTTGCATTTTTTATTTCCTTGCAGCGAGAGGCAGAGCAGTTGTGGCGTTGCCGCTCACTGCAGTGGTTTTTCGTAGTGGGTGTCCATGGCGTATTCGCCACGCAGGAACGCCACGCGCTTGATCAGTTCTGCCAGACCTTGCAACCAGACCATGGCAAAGCCCACTGGCATGGCCAGGGTGGCGGGCCAGCGGATCAGGCCGCCGGCGTTGCTGCTGTGCTCGCCGGTGACGAAGGTGTTCCAGAAGTAGGGGAAAGACAGCCAGGCCAAAAAGCCCATGACCGGCATCAAAAAGAAGACCAGACCGAAGATGTCCACATAAACCGGGCCGTTCTTTTGTAGCTTGCCGTAGACCAGATCGACGCGCACATGCTCGTTGACCTTGAGCACATAAGGCGCGCCCACCATGACCATCCAGGCAAACAGGTACCATTGGATTTCCAGCAGGCCGTTGGAGCTCCAGTCGATGCCATAGCGGACAAAGGCGTTGCCAGCGCTGATGAGGGCCGCCAGCAAGACCGTCCAGGTGGCCAGCTTGCCCAAACGGTCGTTGAGCCAGTCAACGCTGAAAGCGAATTTGAGTAATGTCGACAAATCTGTCTCCAGGTTAAACATGAGAAAAGGGCGCAAAGCCTATGCCCAGCGCAGACGGCTTGGCAAATGGCACCAATGTTAACAATGAAGACCTGCGACCGGCCCTGGAAAGGCTTGATATTTGTGCGCGGGGTCTTTAAATCTTCTCAAATCGGCGTTGCCTGCTTGAGGTTGTACGTGGTATTACGTACATGTGCCCGGTCAGGCTTTCAGTTCCACCAGGGCAGGCGCAATTTCAAGGACTGGATGTGGCCACAGTCGGGCGATGCGGTGTACCCGGCCAGCAAGTTGATCTTGTCCTGCCATGCGGGGGATTGCAAGGCGTGCCGCAGCTGTGCAATGGGGGGGCTGTCCAATGCGCTTTTGAGGCAGACCAGCCAATAGTTTTCCTGGGTCAGTGGCACAAAATCCAGACCTTGTGCCAGCGCGGCCGAGGCGATGCCCAAGCCGGCATCGGCCTGACCTGCGGCAATGCAGGCAGCCACCGCCGCATGCGAGCTTTCTTCGTGGTCATAGCCCCGCACGGCAGTGCTGGTCACGCCCTGGCTTTGCAGCCATTGGTCCAGCAGCAGCCGGGTGCCCGTGCCCAATGCGCGGTTGACGATGCGGACATCGGCACGCGTCATGTCCTGCCATGCGTTCAGATGCAAGGGGTTGCCTGGCCGCGTCATCCAGCCCTGGTCACGTCTGGCAAAGCTGATCAGCTTGTGTTGACCTCTTTTGAGCAAAGGGCGGTAGGTGCGTGCCACCAGAGAGTCGGCATCGGGGTGAACCGGGGCATGAAATCCAGCGACCATGCAACGGCCTTCGTTGAGGGCCCGGATGGCATCGACACTGCCGCAAAAGCGCATGTTCAGGTGCAGCGACTGTTTGGCGCAATGGCTTTGCAGACTCACCAAGGCGTCGTCATGGCTGGCGTACATCGTGAGCAAATGGCTGTCCGGGTCAAAAGCCACGGCAAAGGTTTTTTCCAGCTCGGCTTGCAAAGCGTTGATTTGGGGGGCGAGCCGCGCTTGTGCCTGCCGCTCTGCCCACAAGAGCTTGTCGGCAAATTCGGTCAATTGCGCTGCATGGCCTTTTTCCCAAATGATGAGTGGCTGGTTCAGTACTTCTTCCCAGCGCTTGAGTTCGCCCCAGACATGCCGGTAGGACAGGCCCATAGCTCTGGCTGCAGCAGAAATGGAGCCCGAGCTGCGCACGGCTTGCAGCAAATCCATCAGGGGATTGCGCAGCGGTGAGGTCGGGTTGTTCTGCCAAGTCTGCTGGGAGACGGGACTCCATTGGTAAGAAAGGTCGATGTGTCGCACGGCACATAGTGTGCATCAAGACACGCAACGCCCAATGCAAGTGCAGCAAAGTCTGCCCAGCAACCTATGCACGGCTATTCATAGCGGACATCCCTCACCTGAACAAGCCCGGGGCTCGGGTAGCATCGATCGCTTGCTATGAACACTCTTTACGACAGCGTCGTCACAGCGCTGTACCTCATTTTTCATCTGGATGCGACCTTGTGGTCGGTGGTTGTGCGGTCCGTGGCCGTGAGCGCCACGGCTTGCTTGTTGGCCTATGTGGTGGGCGTGGCTTTGGGGGCCTGGTTGGCGGTGACGCGGTTTGCCGGACGTGGGGTGGTGTTGCTCCTCCTCAATACCTTGTTGGCCTTGCCCTCGGTGGTGGTGGGTTTGCTGGTTTATTTGCTGCTTTCCCGTACGGGGCCTTTGGGGTTTCTCGGTTGGTTGTTCAGTTTCAAGGCCATGGTTTTGGCGCAGATCATTCTGGTGGTGCCGGTGGTCACTGCACTCACGCGACAGGTGGTCGAAGATGTGGAGGTGCAGCACGGCGAGCAATGGGCGTCGCTGGGTGCGGGGCCCTGGGTGCGTGGCTTGCTTTTGGCGTGGGATGAGCGTTATGCGTTGTTGACCATTGGGGTGGCCGCCTTTGGGCGTGCCATTTCCGAGGTCGGTGCGGTGATGATCGTAGGGGGCAATATCGATGGCTTCACGCGCGTCATGACCACGGCGATTGCGCTGGAGACCAGCAAAGGCGATCTGCCTTTGGCGCTGGGTTTGGGTCTGGTGTTGTTGTCGGTGGTGCTGCTCTTGAACCTGCTGGCTTTGGGTTTGCGGCGCTGGGGTCAGCGCCAGCATGGCCAAGTGGTCGTGGCGGCCAAGGGGTGGGTGGCATGAACAGTCGCGCCGTTGTGCAGCTGCAAGACGTTGGCGTGAAGTTGGGCGGCGTGACCGTGCTGGGGGGCATTGCGTTGAGCATTGCGCCGGGGGAGCGTGTGGCCCTGGTGGGGTCAAACGGTTCGGGCAAAAGCACCTTGTTGCGCCTGTTGCACGGTCTCTTGTTGCCGGACACGGGCCATGTGCACAGAAATCCGGACTGCCGCCAGGCCATGCTGTTTCAGCGCCCGCATCTGCTGCGCATGTCGGCGCTCAACAATGTGGCTTTGGGCATCTGGCTGGACCGCAGCCTGGGCTTGACGTGGCGGCAAGCGCTTGAACGGGCTGTGCACGCTTTGCAACGCGTTGGTTTGACCGCAGTGGCCCAACAAGGTGGAAGGCAGCTGTCAGGGGGGCAACAGCAACGCCTGGCCTTGGCCAGGGCCTGGGCTCGGCAACCCGATGTCTTGTTGCTTGACGAGCCCACCGCCAGTCTGGATCCGCATGCCAAGCGCGAAGTGGAAAACCTGATCGCCGAATTTTCGCAAGGTCATGACCGGGCTTTGACGCTGGTCTGGGCCAGTCACAACCTGGGGCAGGTCAAAAGGCTGGCCTCTCGCGTGATTTACCTCGAAGCAGGCCGTGTGATGGCGGACCTGCCCGTGGATGTTTTTTTCGATGCGGCAGCGCTGTCTGTGCGCAGTCCGCAAGCCCATGCTTTTGTTCAAGGAGAACTTTCATGAAGATCCGCACTTCGTTTCGCCGTGGCCTGTTGTTCACGGTCCTGGCTTCGGCCGCCGTCTGGGCCCAGGCCCAATCGATCGTGATGTCTTCCACCACCTCGACCGAACAATCCGGTTTGTTTGCGCATTTGCTGCCCGCGTTCAAAAAGGCCAGCGGCATCGACATCAAGGTGGTCGCCCTGGGCACGGGCCAGGCGCTGGACATGGCCCGGCGGGGGGACGCCGATGTGGTTTTTGTGCATGACCAGGCTGCCGAAGAAAAATTCGTGGCCGATGGCTTTGGACTCAAACGCCAACCGGTGATGTACAACGACTTTGTGCTGATTGGCCCCAAGGCCGATCCAGCAGGCACCAAGGGCAAGGATGTTTTGGCCGCTTTGGCCAAAGTGTCTGCCAGCAACGCCGCCTTCGTGTCGCGCGGCGACAAGAGCGGCACCCATGCCGCCGAATTGCGTTACTGGAAACTGGCCAATCTGGAGTCGGCCAAGGGCGGCGGCTACCGGGAGTGTGGTTGCGGCATGGGGCCTGCATTGAACATTGCCGCTTCACAAGGCGCCTATGTGCTGGCCGATCGCGGGACATGGCTCAATTTCAAGAACCGTGCCGATTTGGTGGTCCTGGTCGAAGGCGATCAGCGGCTCTTCAACCAGTACGGCGTGATGGTGGTCAATCCCGCCAAACACCCGCATGTCAAGCAAGCCGAGGCGCAGAAATTTGTGGATTGGGTGACCTCGCCTGCGGGGCAGGCCAACATCGCGGATTACAAAATCGGTGGCGAGCAGCTGTTCTTTCCGAACGCCACCAAATGACGCATCACGGGGCTTTGGGCTGGCCCAGCTTGCGGTAAACCGTGGCGCGGCTGATGCCCAAGTGGCGAGCGGCCTCGGCCACGTTGCCATGGGCCTGACTGACGGCCGCACGGATCATGTCGGTTTGAATGTCCTTGAGGGGCTTGCCCGGCACCGCTTTGGTGCTTGGGCGTGCGATTGGGGCCGCCATGCCTGAGCGAAAGGCGTGTGTTTGTAGCCGCAAACCGGACCACAGGGGCAATTCCTGTGGCTTGTCTTTTCGACTGTCGGCATCGAACAAGCCTTGCCATGGGGTCGCGAAGACATCGCTGGCATGCCAGGTCTGATCAGACGCCTGGGGCAACAGCGACAGCATTTGCCGAGCCGTCGGGTTGGCGCCCAGGATGCGGCCATCCGGGTCCAGGGTCAGCAGGCCATCGCTGTCATCGCCTGGCTGGTTGCCGGGCCAATTGAGGCGCAACACCAGCGCATGCGCGGTCGACAGCAGCCAGCTGTTTTCGATGCTGCGCGCTGATCGCCGCACCAGGTGTTTCAGGGCGGGGCGCTCCATGGTTTCCACGCCCGTCAAATCGAGCATGCCGGCGCACACGCCATCGGGGCCAAAGACCGGCGCACCTGCGCAGCTGTAGATGCTGTTGTCCTTGAAAAAATGTTCGCCGCGGTGCAGCCACACAGGCTGCAGCTGCGACAAGGCAGCGCTGATGGCGGTGGTGCCAACGGCTTTTTCCGACAGATCCACGCCCACGCGGGCAATCACGTCGGCCCGCCGATCGTGTCGATCCACAGGGCCATGCACGTCCACCACAATGCCTTCGGCATTGGTCAGGATCGCAAAGTAGCGGATGTCTGCGATGGCCCTGGCCAGTTCGACCAGAACAGGTCGCGCCGCTTGCACCAGCGGTTGGCTGGCTTCCTGTACACGGCGCATGTGCTGACTTGAAACCGCATCAAAGGCCACGGGGTGTTCGGGGCTCAAACCCATCGTGAGGCAGTGTTGCCAGGACTGCGTCACCCAGCTTGGCACGTTCAAGACCGTGGGCGCGGACTGCCCGTGCAACACCACATTTCGCGCTTGTTCGATGTGCTGAAGGCGGTCGCTGGTGGTGGAGGTCAGAGGCATGTCAGGGTGTGTATCAAGTTGAGAATTCTTGACGTTGATCCTCCTGAAACTAGGGTTTGTACCCAAAGGTCAGGGCGGTGAGGACGTCAACAATGCCTATGCATTCTGATTCATAAGGGCGGCTTTGAAAAGGCGGCCACACCACAGGAGATCCACCATGCAGAAAGTCCTGCACATCAACCCGGACAAATGCACCGGCTGCTTGCAGTGCGAAATGGCCTGTTCTTTCGAGAACTACGGCACATACGCCACGTCCAAATCGCGCATCAAGGTGTTTGACTTCCACCACACCGGCAAGAAGGTGCCTTACACCTGCACCCAGTGTGACGAAGCCTGGTGCCTGCACGCCTGTCCCGTTGAAGCCATCACCGTGGACAAAGCCACGGGCGCGAAAGTGGTCAACGAGTCCACCTGCGTCGGCTGCAAGGTCTGCACCATCGCCTGCCCGTTCGGCACCATCAATTACGTGCAAGAGACCGGCAAGGTGCAAAAGTGCGACCTGTGCGGTGGCGACCCGGCCTGCGCCGACGCCTGCCCGACTGGCGCCATCACCTTTGTGGACGCCAACTGGACCGGCATCGACAAAATGAAACAGTGGGCCGACAAGCTGGGCAATCAGCCCACAGCCGGTTAATCCCCCAACCCGATCAAGGAGCATCAACATGTCTTGGGCTGGAAAAATTCTCCGCGTCAATCTGAGCGCGGGCACCGTCAAATCCGAACCGCTGAACATGGAATGGGCCAAGGCCTACCTGGGTTCACGCGGTCTGGGCAGCAAATACCTTGTCGAAGAAGTCGATCCCAAAGTCGATCCGCTGTCGGCCGACAACAAAATCATCTGGGCCACCGGCCCACTGACCGGCACCATGGCCTCCACCGGTGGCCGCTATACCGTCATCACCAAAGGCCCGCTGACCGGCGCGATTGCCTGCTCCAACTCGGGCGGCTATTGGGGTGCCGAGCTGAAAATGGCCGGTTGGGACATGGTCATTTTTGAAGGTCAATCGGCCAAGCCGGTTTACCTCTACATCAACGACGACGTGGCCGAGCTGCGCGATGCGGGTCACCTCTGGGGCCAAAGCGTCTGGAAGACCGAAGAAATCCTCAAGACCAGCCTGCAAGACCCGCTGTTGCGTGTGTCGAGCATCGGCAAGGCCGGTGAAAACGGCGTGCTGTATGCCGCTGTGGTGAACGACCTGCACCGTGCGGCGGGCCGCTCTGGCGTGGGCACCGTCATGGGCAGCAAAAACCTCAAGGCCATCGCGGTGCGCGGCACCAAGGGCGTGGGCAATGTGCGCGATCCCAAAGCTTTCATGGCCGCCGCCAAAGCCGCCAAGAAGGTGCTGGCCGACAACGGCGTGACTGGTCAGGGCTTGCCCGCTTACGGCACCCAGGTGCTGATGAACGTGATCAACGAAGTTGGTGCGCTGCCAACCCGCAACCACCGCGACGTACAGTTTGAAAGCGCCAAGGACATCTCGGCCGAAGCCATGGTCACGCCCCGCGAGACCGATGGCAAGAAGCACCTGGTGACCAACCAGGCCTGCTTTGGTTGCACCATCGCCTGCGGCCGCATCAGCAAGATGGACGAAGGCCACTTCTCGGTCAAGAACAAGCCCGAGTACTGGGGGGCATCGGGTGGCCTTGAATACGAAGCCGCTTGGGCGCTGGGTGCGGCCAACGGCGTCAAAGACCTCGAAGCCCTGCAATACGCCAACATGGTCTGCAACGAAGAAGGCTTTGACCCGATCAGCTTCGGCGCGACCATCGGCGCGGTGATGGAGCTGTATGAAATGGGTGTGCTGACCAAAGAGCAGATCGGTGTGGAAGCCCCGTTTGGCTCGGCCGAAGCCCTGTGCGAATTCGCCGACATGACGGCCAAGGGCATCGGCTTTGGCAAGGAAATCGGTCTGGGCTCCAAGCGCCTGACCGCCAAGTATGGCCACCCCGACCTGTCCATGAGCGTCAAGGGCCAAGAATTCCCGGCCTACGACGGTCGAGTGATTCAAGGCATTGGCCTGGCTTACGCCACCTCCAACCGCGGTGCCTGCCACCTGCGCGGCTACACCATCGCCTCTGAGGTGCTGGGCATCCCGGTCAAGACCGAGCCCACCGAGCACGAAGGCAAGCCCGAGTTGGTCAAGGCCTTCCAGGACGCCACTGCGGCCTTTGACTCGGCTGGCGTGTGCATCTTCACCAGCTTCGCATGGACCTTGGCCGACGTGGCCCCTCAGGTGCAAGCCGCTTGCGGCGAAGAGTTCACCATGGAGCACCTGGCCCACATTGGTGAGCGCATCTGGAACATGGAGCGCGAGTTCAACAACGCAGCAGGCTTCACCAAGGCCGACGACAACCTGCCCAAGCGCCTGATGACCGAAGCCGCCAAAACAGGCCCGGGCAAAGGCATGGTCAGCAAGTTGGGCGAGATGCTGCCCAAGTACTACGACGCACGCGGCTGGGACGGCGAAGGCCGCCCCACATCGGCCACCAAGGAACGTCTGGGTTTGTGACCTTGCCCCTGTAGGAGCGAGCCCCTGCTCGCGAAGCCTTCGCCGTAGGGGTGTGCTTCTACAGGAATCCAAGCGGCCTGCGGGCCGCTGCCTGTTTCTGGAATCTGATTCATGACCCATCACGTCATTCTGGGCGCTGGCCCCGCAGGCGTCATCGCCGCCGAAACCATCCGCAAGCACGCACCCGCTGACACCATCACCTTGGTGGGCGATGAGCCCGATGCGCCTTACTCGCGCATGGCGATTCCTTATTTGCTGATTGGCAACATCAACGAGCGCGGCACTTACCTGCGCAAATCGCCCACGCACTTTGACGACTTGCGCATCACGCAGGTCAAGGCCAAGGTCAACCGTGTGGACGCAGCGGGCAAAACACTGCAGCTGGATAACGGCCAGTCGCTGGGTTTTGACAAGCTGTTGATCGCCACCGGTTCGCACCCTGTGCGTCCGCCGATCCCTGGCATCGATTTGCCGGGGGTGCACCCCTGCTGGACACTGGCGGACGCCCGCGCCATCCAGGCCCTGGCCAAACCCGGTGCACGGGTCTTGCAGATGGGCGCCGGTTTCATCGGCTGCATCATCATGGAAGCGCTGGCCTCGCGGGGCGTGAAGCTCAGCGTGGTGGAGATGGGTGACCGCATGGTGCCCCGCATGATGGGCCCGGTGGCAGGCGGCATGATCCGCGATTGGTGCGAAGCCAAAGGTGTGCAGGTGTTCACCGGCACCAAGGTCGAAGCCATCGAGTCGGGCGCTGAAAAAGGCTTGCTGAGCAAACTGGCTTCGACCGTGGGCTTGGCTTCAGCAGAATCGGCTGGCCCGCTCAAGGTGCGTCTGTCCAATGGCCAGACCATCGAAGCCGATCTGGTGATCAGCGCCACCGGAGTGCGGCCTGCCATGAGCTACCTGCAGGACAGCGGCATCACCTGCCTGCGGGGCGTGCTGACCGATGCGCGCATGCAGACCAATGTGCCTGGCATCTACGCCGCAGGCGACTGCGCCGAGGCTTTTGACAAGGTCAGCGGCACAACCATCGTGAGCGCCATCCAGCCCAACGCGGCCGAGCAAGCGCGTGTGGCCGCCCTCAACATGCTGGGGCTGGACACCGAACTCAAAGGCGTCACCCAGATCAACGTGCTCGACACCCTGGGCCTGATCTCCACCAGCTTTGGCAACTGGGAAGGCGTGGCCGGTGGCCAGCACGCCGAGTTGACCGACCAGGCCGCAGGCCGCCACCTGAGTTTGCAGTTCAAAGGCGATGTGCTGATCGGCTGCAACAGCGTGGGCTGGACCGAGCATGTGGGCGCGATGCGCGGCCTGGTGGAAGGCCAAGTGCACCTGGGCGAGTGGAAAGACCGCCTGCTGCACGACCCGACACAACTCATGCAGGCTTACCTGGCCTGCGCCCAGGCGCAAGGCCAATGGAGCGGTGCAGCCGATGCGCGCCGCCGATGAAGTGACAATGCGCGCATGAACATCACCATCAAACTGTTCGCCACCCTGACCGACTATTTGCCACCCGAGGTGCGTCGCAGCAACCAGATGGCGCTGAATGTGGCGCCCGATGCGTCCATCCTGCAGATCATCGAACCCTTTGGCCTGCCCGAAAAACTGGTGCATCTGGTGCTGGTGAACGGCAAATACATTGCCCCCGAAGTGCGTGGCACCACCACGCTCAGCGCGGACGATGTGCTGGCCATCTGGCCGCCTGTGGCGGGCGGTTGATCTGCACACTCAGGTCCATTGCTGTGCAGTCCTACTACCCCGAGCGCTTTGAGCGCGACATGGGCACCACCGAGGCGGAATGGCTGACGGCTTTGCCACGTGCGGTGGGTGACCATGTCTTTGAGCTGGGCACTGGCCAGGCACGTGTGCAAATCGGTGACGGACATTTGCAGCTGCAATGGCACGCCCTGCCGCCCCGCGTGATTGCGCTCTTGCGCATGCAGCGGCTGGCGGTGCAGTTTGTGTTTGAGGGGGTGCAAGAGGATGCGCGTCAGCGCTTTATGAAGCGCTTTGACCTGAGCACCCAGCGCGGTGGTGGCTAAGGATCAGTGTTTGCGGTGCGGCGCCTTTTGTGCCTTGTAGATGCCCAAGTGCCCTGACACCAGGTAGCTCATGACGCACGCCACCAGGGCATGAACACCCATGCCTGCGCCAAACAATTCGATGGCCATCAGCGTGCACGCCAGCGGCGTGTTGGCCGCTCCGGCAAACACACCCACAAAACCGAGCGCTGCCAGCCAGGCAAATGGATGCTGCAGCACCGGTGCGAGTGCATTGCCCAGCGTGGCACCGATGTAGAACAAGGGCGTGACTTCACCCCCCTTGAAACCACTGCCCAATGAGGCGATGGTGAACACCATCTTGCCCAGAAAGTCGGTCGCAGGCAGCGGTTGTGCAAACGCCTCCACCATCACTGGAATGCCTAGGCCCGCATAACGCCAAGCGTCCAGAAACCACAAGGCCGCAGCGATGACGATGCCGCCGACCAAGGGACGCAAAGGGGCGTAGGCGATGCGCTGCTTGATGGCGTTGCTGGTGCTGTGGGTGCCTTGCGCAAACAGCCGACCCACCAGGCCAAACACCGTGCCCGCCACAGCGGCAGCGCCCAGGCTCAACACCGTCAGCGGCGGGATGGCTCCGGCGGCATAAGCCGTGTGCTGGACGCCCCACAGCAAAGTGGTTTGGTTGCCGACCACAGCCGCCACCGTGCAGGCCCACAAGGCGTCGTAGCGCATGCGGCCGATGGCCAGCACTTCGAGCGCAAAAATCGCACCCGCCAAGGGCGTGCCAAAGACCGATGCAAAACCGGCTGCAATGCCCGCCATCAAGACGATGCGGCGACTGTCCCGGTCCAACTTCAGTACATGGGTCAATTGGTCGGCCAGGGAGCCGCCCATTTGCACCGCAGTGCCTTCCCGACCGACCGAGGCGCCAAACAGGTGGGACACCACCGTGCTGACCAGAATCAGCGGTGCCATGCGCAGAGGCACGGTTTTCTTTGGGTCGTGGATCTCGTCGATCAGCAGGTTGTTGCCTGCATCCACGCCGTGCCCGACTTGGAGGTAAACCCAACCGACGGCAAAGCCTGCCAAGGGCAGGCCCCAGACGATGTGGCGGTGCGCCTCGCGGTAGTGCGTGGCGGCATCGAGCGCCCAAAGGAACAAAGCCGAGGCCGATCCGGCCAGCACACCGACCACTGCAGCCAGCATCAGCCATTTCAAGGCAAAACGCAGCAGCGCAAAGTGTTCAGTGGTTTGGGTCATGGCTCATTCAGGGCAAGAGGGCTTGCGCGTCAGAAAGGTGGATCGTCGTCGTCCGCTTCGGCGGGCGCGCCGGGTATGGCTGTGCTTGCAGTGACTGTTGTTGTGGCAGCTTGCGCTGCGCCCAGCTCCATCTCTCCACCCAAGGCCTCGATCAGGCTGTCGATGACTGGTCCGAGCAAGCCGGTGGACAAGGCCACGTCGGCATCAAACCGGTCTTCGTTCTTGTCGGTGCCCGATTCGTCCATCACGCCGTCGAGGAATTGCACTTTTTTCAGCTGCAGGGTCTCGGTCAACACAAAGGCCACGCGGCCGTCCCAGCTGAGCGCCAGCTGGGTGGGCAGCTTGCCTTCGAGCACATGTTTGCGCACGTCGTCGTTGGCCAGGTGGTGGCGGGTAAAGCGCACGCTGGCGGCGTCTTCGCCGGTGGACTTGAGCACGGTTTCGCGCTCCACCGTCAGATCGGCAGGCCATTCGTCTTCGGTGGGGGCCAAAAGCCACTGGGTCATGGCCGCCTGGGGCGAGGTCACGGTCTGGATCAGGTTGACCGACAGACCGGCCAACACGTTCATCAGCGCCGACATGACTTCGTCGGCCTTGCCCTGGCTGCCCGAGTTGAGCACCAGGCGGCGGTTGTCCAGGTCCATCCACACGATCACGGTCGATTGGCGGGCAAAGGCCTGAGGCAGCAGCGACAACAGGATGTCGTCTTGCAGGTCGCGCTTTTCCTTTTTGCCAGGTTTGCGGCCGGTGGCTGCCTCGATTTCAGACACGCGCTCATCGAGCTTGCGGCGCACCACGTTGCCGGGCACGGCCTTGGACTCGATCATCAACTTCATGATCCATTGACCGCCCACGGACTCGACCAGCGGGCCGTAGGCCTCACCGCGTGGGGGAATCCAGCCGACCGATTTTTCCTGGCTGGCTCCACACTCGACAAATTGGGCGGGCTCGAGCGCCGCTTGCACATCGGCGAGCGTCGGGGCAAAGCCCTCGCCGATGCGGTAAACCATCACATTCTTGAACATGCCATTCCTTCTGGGGAGCTGCAATCTTAAGTGATGCGTTCCGGCGAATCGGGCGGGCGTGGCGATGTTTTTGATGGGCCATGGGCGGACGGTCTTATCCGGACGTCTGCAGGGCTTGGTGCAAGGTCACGCCTGATGCGTGAATCGGGTCCGCCAGCTGCGGATCAGCAGCGTCTCGATGTCGTGCACCGGGCGGCCGGTGGCTTTTTCAACGGCGGCCCGGTAGGGCGGCATGTTGGTGCATTCGAGCACGATGTTCTGGACGTCCGGGTGCCGCCGCACCAGGCGCATGGCGGCTTGCACCACATCCTGCTCAGCGGCGGCCAGGTCGAGTTGTGCTTCGTTGCGCAGAATCCGGCGATGGAGTTCGCAGCCGGGCGTCAGCCCTTCGATGGGGGTGCCGATGGGCACGCTTGCCCCCTGCAGCACCGCAGGTGTGAGGGAGGCAGCGTCGAACGTGACAATGCCGGGCCGTGCCAGCTGGGCACACTGCAGCAAACTGGAGCTGATCACCGGGACCGGGACAGCGCTGGCAAACAAGGGCTGCTGCGCCGCGAGAAAACCGCAGCTGGTGCTGATCAGTCCGGCGCCTTCGGCCGCCAGGGCCTGCATGGCCTGCACGAAGGGCGTGTGCAGTGCCGCATCGGCTTCAATGACCACGCGGGTGGGTGAAGCATCGCTCACGCGCAGGTAGCGCACCGCCATGCCTGCGCGTGCAAAGGTCTCGGGGTGGCCAATGTCTCCGGGAGGGCGGGGGAAGCGGGTGTCGAGCATGACGACACCCAGAAAGGGCGGTACAGCGCGGGACATGGGGGCGGAAACGGCGTCGTTATGATCCTTGAATGCACCCGATGATAGACCGCCACCAGCACAGGACAGCGCCATGCGCATAGCCGTTGTCGGGTCGGGCATGGTGGGCGTGTCGTGCGCGCTGGCGCTGCAGCGCCGGGGCCTGTCGGTCACGCTGATCGACCGCCTGCCTCCGGGCAGCGAGACCTCGCACGGCAACGCCGGCGTGCTGGCGCCCAGTTCGATGATTCCTTTCAACAACCCTTCGCTCTGGGCGCAGTTGCCGGGCCTGTTGCGCGGCAGGAATCCGGGGTTCCGGTACAACCCGGCTTACCTGGCGGGGCAGGTCGGTTGGGCCTGGCGTTTCCTGTCGAATGCGCGGCCACAACCCTTTCAGAAAACCGTGGTGGCGCTCGACACCCTGATCGGCCATTCGCGCCGCATTCACCAGGAATGGGCGCAGCAGGCGGGCATTCGCCACCGGCTGCGCGACGATGGCTGGATTTTTCTCTACAGAAGCGAGGCCGCCTGGCAGGCCGGTGCCTGGGCCAGAGAGATTTATGCCGAGCACAGCGTGGCTTTTGAAAGCCTGGACCCTGCCGGACTGCACGAACTCGAACCCGGATTGCAGCCGGTGTTTGCCAAAGGGGTCTGGTTTCCGGGGGCGGGCTCGGTCGATGACCCGGCCGAAGTGGTTCGTGCCTATGCCCGTGTTTTTGTGGACCGGGGTGGCCGCTGGTTGCAGTCCGAAGTGCAAGGCTTGCAGCGCAGCACGGGCGATGGCTGGACGGTACAGGGTCATGGCGGGGCGCTGTGCACGGCCGATCAGGTGGTGCTCGCTTTGGGGCCGTTTTCCAAGGCATTTCTGGCGCAGCAGCGCCTGATGAATTTGCCCATGGCCTTCGAGCGCGGCAGCCACATGCACTATGCGCCCGGGCCTGTGGCCTTGAGCCGCCCCATCTACGACACGGGCGGGGGTTATGTCCTGTCGCCCATGGCCAGGGGCTGGCGTCTCACCACCGGTGTCGAGCTCAATGCGCTGGATGCACCGGTGCAGGATGTGCAGCTCTTGCAGGCCGAGGCGCGGGCGCGTGAGGCGCTGGCGATGGGCGAGCGGCTGGATGCGCAGGCCTGGCGCGGCAGTCGACCCACCTTGCCCGACAGCCGCCCCATGGTGGGCGCCTGTCCCGGGCAAGCGGGTTTGTGGCTGGCTTTGGGGCATCAGCACATTGGCTTCAGCACCGGCCCGGCCAGTGGCGAACTGCTGGCCAGCCTGATGACGGGAGAGGCACCTTTCATGGATGCCAGTCCTTTTGCTCCAGACCGGTTTGGCGGCTGAGGGGCTGGGGCCCGCTGGCCCGTGTCAGCGCTGAGCGCCCATCAGCCAGTCGGGCAGTCCCGTCACGATGCCGGGGAACAGGGTGATGAGTGCAATGCCCACAATCATGCAGCCGAAAAACGGCAGGGTCACCCGGGCAATGCGGTTGCTGTCGATGCCGGTCATGTTCTGCAGCACGAAGAGGTTGAAGCCCACGGGCGGGGTGATCTCCGCGATCTCCACCAGCATGATGATGAAAATGCCGAACCAGATCAGGTCGAAACCGGCTTTTTCGATCATGGGCAACACAACGGCGCTGGTCAGCACGATCATGGAGATGCCGTCCAGGGCTGTGCCCAGGATCAGGTACACCACCACCAGCACAGCGATCAGGCCGTAGGGCGAGAGCTGCAGTCCGTGCACCATTTCGGCCAGCTCACGCGGGATGCCGGTGAAGGCCATGGTCTTGGTCAGGAAGGCCGCACCGGCCAGGATGAACATGATCATGCAGCTCACCCGCGTCGCGCCCACCAGGCCCTGCCAGAAGTTCTGCAAGGTGAGTGAACGGCCCGCTGCGGCAATGGCCAGAGAACCGACCACGCCCCAGGCCGCGCATTCGGTGGCCGTGGCGATGCCGGCCACCAGCACCCAGACGATGAAGACGATCAGCAGTCCGCAGGGGATCAGGCTGCCGGACCGTCGGATCTTTTCGATCAGTGTGGATGGTGCATCCGGCGCTGGCACCTGCTCGGGATGTCGCAGGCTCCACCACATGATGTAGCCCGAAAACAGGCCCATGAGCAAAAAGCCGGGCAGGAAACCCGCCAGAAAGAGCCGGATCACGCTGGCGTCCGCTGCCACCGCGTAGACCACCATGGTGATCGAGGGCGGAATCAGGATGCCCAGGCCACCGGCTGCGGCCAGCGAGCCGAGGGCGATGTCGCGGTTGTAGCCGCGGCGCTCCAGCTCGGGCAGGGCCACCTTGGCAATCGTGGCGCAGGTGGCAGCAGACGAACCCGAGACCGAGCCGAAAATGCCGCAGCCCAGAATGGTGGTGTGCATGAGCCGGCCAGGCACGCGCGACAGCCAGGGCGACAGGCCGTCGAACATCTGTTCGGACAGGCGCGTTCTGTAAAGGATTTCGCCCATCCAGATGAACAGCGGCAATGCCGCGAGTTCCCAGCTGGCGGCGGTTTCCCAGAAAGCCGAGAAAAGATTCTTGCCCGGCAGGGTGTTGGTGAAGAAGGCTTGACCCACCCAGCCCACGATGGCCAGCGTCATGGCGATCCAGACCCCACCACCCAGCATCAACAACATCAGGAACAGGAGCAAACCCCCGATTTCGAGCAAGCCCATCACATTTCCTCTGAGAAGTCACCGCGCGCATGCCGTTCTTCGACGCGCGCCACATAGCTGGGTTTTCCACCCTGAAGTACACAGACGCATTCATCGAGCACGGCGATCAGCAGGATCAGCGAACCCACGACAAAACTGGTCTGCGGAATCCAGATCGGAATCGGCACCATGTTGCCAGCGATGTCGTTGAAGACATAGCTTTCCCAGGTGAAGCGGGTGGCCCAATAAGCCAGGTAGCCGATGGCCACGGCTGCAATGCCAAGCGACAGGATTTCCAGTTGGCGGCGAGCGCGGTCGGACACGGCTTCGAGCACCAGGGTCACGCGCACGAAGTCGCCATTGCGAAAGCTGTAGGCCATGCCGAGAAAGGCACCCGATGCGCACAGCCAGGCCACCACGTCATTGACCCAGCCGACACGCCACGACAGGCTTCTGCCGACCGAGGCCGAGATCATCAGGACCAGAATGGAGAGCACGCACAGGGCGCCGAGGTAGCCGCCGAATGCGTAAAGCGCATTCAGCGACCGCCGCACCGGGTGTGCGGCCACGCGGGAAGATTCAGACATCCGTTGATCACTGCTTTTGGTAGGCGTCGATCAGGGCCTTGCCTTCGGGACCGGCTTTTTCCAGCCATTCCTTGAGCAGGGTGTCCCCGACTTTCTTCATGTCGGCGGTCAGTGCGGCCGAGGGGGGCAGGATCTGCATGCCACCGGCCTTGAGCTTGTTCAGGGATTCGGTGTTGGCCTTGCGGCTTTCCACCACGCCACGCGCTTCGGCATCGGCAGCGGCCTTGATCACGGCATCCTGGCTGGCCTTGTCCAGCGCATTGAAGGCCGCGCGGTTGACGATCACCGCGTTCTTGGGCAGCCAGGCCTGGGTGTCGTACCAGTATTTGACGTGCTCGTAGAGTTTGGCATCTGCGCCGGTCGAGCCGCTGGACATCATGCTTTCGGTCACGCCGGTGGCAAAGGCCTGGCTGACTTCTGCGGCCTGCACGGTCACGGGCTGGGCACCCACCAGCTCGGCAATGCGTGCGGTGGCCGGGCTGTAGGCGCGCCACTTGATGCCCTTGAGGTCAGCGGCAGTGTTGATGGGTTTCTTGCTGTAGATGCCCTGGGGTGGCCAGGCCACAGCGTACAGCACCATCATCCCCTGGTCGGCGAGTTTCTTTTCCACGAAGGGACGCTGGGCTTTCCACAGCTTGATGGATTCTTCGTAGCTGGACGCCAGGAAGGGTAGGCCATCGGCGCCCCAGATCGGCCATTCGTTCTGGAAGTTGGCCATCAGGATCTCGCCGGCCTGGGCCTGACCGCCCTGAACGGCGCGCTTGATTTCAGGCGCCTTGAAAAGGGATGCGTTGGCGTGCACCGTGATTTTGAGCTTGCCGCCTGTGGCTTTGTCCACATCGGCTGCGAATTGGTTCAGGTTGACCGAGTGGAAGTTGCTGGCGGGGTAAGCCGCAGGCAGATCCCACTTGGTCTGGGCCTGGGCGGCGCCGGAGAGGGCGATCAGGCTGGCGATCGCGGAAGACATGAGGCTCAGGTTCAGTGTGCGGCGTTTCATCAAGACTCCTGGAATAGAGGTGTTCAACCCGAGCAAGACGCGTACCAGCGGCACGGCATCATCCTGGTGCATCGGTTGTTTGTAACTGTATGCAAGCGTGGGCGGTTAGGGATCGGTAATTTCCCTTAATGTTGACAAATTGTTGGTAATTTGTCTTTGATCGATCTAGACTTTGCACCATGCCCCGCAAACCCAATGCCCCGTCTGCATCGGTCACGCCGATCGTTTCGTCTGCCCATCTGGTGTCGCCAGACAGTGCGCAGATGAGCGAATTCGAGTTCGGCCTGATCGTGGCAGGCAACGCTTTTCACCGCTGGGTGGTGCACTGCATGTCGGCCGCCGGGCTCAAGGACCTGACGCCTCTGGATGTGCTGGTGCTGCACCACGTGACGCACCGGGCACGCGACAAGCGCTTGGCCGACATCTGCTTCATCATGAACATCGAAGACACCCACCTGGTGAACTACGCGCTCAAAAAGTTGCAGGGTCTGGGTGTGGTGGCTTCCAGCAAGAACGGCAAGGACGTGACTTATGCCGCGACCGACAAAGGCCAGCAGCTGGTGCAGCGTTACCGCGACATCCGCGAGACCTGCCTGATTTCTGCCCTCAATGCCGATGAAGGACTCAACCGCGATATTGGCGAGCTTGCTCGCCTGTTGCGTGTCTTGTCCGGCATGTACGACCAGGCCGCCCGCTCGGCTGCTTCTCTTTGAACATCACCATGACGAATGCTCCAACTTCTTCCCGCTGGCAATTCTGGATCGACCGTGGCGGCACCTTCACCGACGTGGTGGGCAAGCGCCCCGATGGCACGCTGGTCACGCACAAACTCTTGAGCGAGAACCCCGAGCAGTACCGCGACGCGGCAGTGGCCGGCATCCGGCACCTGCTGGGCCTCCAGGTCGGCGAGGCGGTCACGCCTGAGCTGGTCGAGTGCGTGAAGATGGGCACCACCGTGGCCACCAACGCCTTGCTGGAGCGCAAGGGCGAGCCCACGCTGCTGATCACGACCCGGGGTTTCAAGGATGCGCTGCGCATCGCCTACCAGAACCGCCCGCGCCTGTTTGACCGCCAGATCGTGCTGCCCGAGCTGCTGTACGAGCGCGTGATCGAGGCCTGTGAGCGCATGGGCGCGCACGGCGAAGTGGTGGAGTCTTTGGACGAGGCCCACCTGCGCGAGCGCCTGTGGGCCGCTTACGACGCCGGTCTGCGCAGCGCGGCGGTGGTCTTCATGCACGGCTACCGTTACACCGAGCACGAAAAAGCCGCCGCCCGCATTGCACGCGAAGTCGGCTTCACTCAGGTCAGCACCAGCCACGAGACCAGCCCAATGATGAAGTTCGTCAGCCGGGGCGACACCACCGTGGTCGACGCCTACCTTTCGCCCATCCTGCGCCGCTATGTGGACCAGGTGGCCAGCGAGATGCCGGGCGTGAAGCTGTTTTTCATGCAGTCTTCGGGCGGCTTGACCGACGCCCACGCCTTTCAAGGCAAGGACGCGATCCTGTCGGGCCCGGCGGGCGGCATTGTGGGCATGGCCCGCACGGCCGAGCTGGCGGGTTGTGATCGAGTGATTGGCTTTGACATGGGCGGCACCTCGACCGATGTGTCGCACTTTGCGGGCGAGTTCGAGCGCGAGTTCGAGACGCAGGTGGCGGGTGTGCGCATGCGCGCGCCCATGATGAGCATCCACACCGTGGCGGCCGGTGGCGGGTCGATTCTGGCTTTTGATGGGGCGCGTTTTCGCGTGGGCCCCGAGAGCGCGGGCGCGAACCCCGGCCCGGCCAGTTACCGACGCGGCGGCCCGCTGGCCGTGACCGATGCGAACGTGATGCTGGGCAAAGTTCAGCCCGCCTACTTTCCGAAGGTGTTTGGCCCGCAGGCCAATGAGGCGCTGAGTGCCGAGCCGGTGCGGGAAAAATTCGACGCGCTGGCGCAGCAGACCGGCCGCAGCGCCGAAGATGTGGCCGAGGGCTTCATCCAGATCGCTGTGCAGCAAATGGCCAACGCGATCAAAAAGATTTCGGTGGCGCGCGGCTACGACGTGACGCGCTACACCCTGCAGTGCTTTGGCGGCGCGGGTGGGCAGCACGCCTGCCTGGTGGCCGACGCTTTGGGCATGACCCGCGTGCTGGTGCACCCGCTGGCAGGCGTCCTGTCGGCCTACGGCATGGGTCTGGCCGACCAGAACCTGATCCGCGAGCAGGCGGTGGAGCTGCCATTGGAAGCGAGCGCCCTGTTGCAAATGGCAACTCAACTCGATGCGCTGTCCGAACAGGCAAGTCAGGCCTTGCAAGCCCAGCAACTGAGCCAGTCTGCCGTGCAGGTGCGCCGCCGCGTGCATGTGCGCTACGAAGGCACCGATTCCGCGCTGGTGGTGCCCTTTGGCGATCTGGCCGCGATCCAGGCCGGCTTTGAGGCGGCTTACCGCCAGCGCTTTGCTTTCCTGATGCAGGGCAAGCGCCTGATCGTCGAGGCCGTGTCGGTGGAGGCTGTGGTGGCGGGTGACGCCCCCGCCGAGCCGCGCCACGCCCTGCAAGCCGCACGCGCAGTGCCGCGCCGCGAGACGGTGCGCCTGTACAACGGCGGTGCCTGGCACGATGCCGCGCTGGTGGTGCGCGAAGACCTGCACCCCGGCGACGAGGTGCAAGGTCCGGCCATCATTGCCGAGAAGAACGCCACCACCGTGGTCGAGCCCGAATGGACCGCGCACCTGACCGAGCTGGACCACATCGTGCTGGAGCGCCGGGTGCCGCGCGCGCAGACCTTTGCCATGGGCACCACGGTCGATCCGGTGTTGCTGGAGGTGTTCAACAACCTGTTCATGAACATCGCCGAGCAGATGGGCCTGCAACTGCAGAACACGGCTTACTCGGTCAACATCAAGGAACGGCTGGACTTTTCTTGTGCGCTGTTCAGCGCTGAAGGCCATTTGATTGCCAACGCGCCGCACATGCCGGTGCATCTGGGCTCGATGGGCGAGAGCATCCAGACCGTGATCCGCGAGAACGCCGGGCGCATGCAGCCGGGCGATGTGTTTGTGCTCAACGACCCCTACCACGGTGGCACGCACCTGCCCGATGTGACGGTCATCACGCCTGTGTTTCTGGAGGGCATGGCCGAGCCGGTGTTCTATGTGGGTTCACGCGGTCATCACGCGGACGTGGGTGGGCTCACGCCAGGTTCGATGCCGCCGTTTTCCACACGCATCGAAGAAGAAGGCGTGCAGATCCAGAACTTCAAGCTGGTCGAGGCGGGTCGTCTGCGCGAGGCCGAGATGGTGGCGCTGCTGCAAAGCGGCCAGTACCCCAGCCGTAATCCGGCGCAGAACATGGCCGACCTGAAAGCCCAGATCGCCGCCAACGAAAAAGGCGTGCAGGAGCTGCGCCGCATGGTCGATCAGTTCAGCCTGGGCGTGGTGCAGGCCTACATGCGCCATGTACAGGACAACGCCGAAGAATCGGTGCGCCGTGTCATCACGCGCCTGAAAGACGGGCAGTTCACCCTGCCGCTGGACAACGGCGCGCAGATCCAGGTGGCGGTGCGTGTCGACCGCGCCGGGCGCAGCGCCGAGATCGACTTCACGGGCACCAGTGCGCAACTGGCCAATAACTTCAATGCGCCGCGCGCGGTGTGCATGGCGGCGGTGCTGTATGTGTTTCGCACGCTGGTGGATGACGACATCCCGCTCAACGCCGGGTGCCTCAAGCCACTCAAGGTGATCATTCCGGAAGGCTCCATGCTCAATCCTTTGCCACCGGCCTCGGTGGTGGCGGGCAATGTGGAAACGTCCACCTGCATCACCAACGCCTTGTTTGGCGCTCTGGGCGTGATGGCGGGCAGCCAGCCCACCATGAACAACTTCACCTTCGGCAATGCGCGCTACCAGTACTACGAGACGATCTCGGGCGGCAGCGGTGCGGGTGGACGATTCGACGCGCAGGGCGCGCTGGTGTGCGGCTTTGACGGCACTTCGGTGGTGCAGACCCACATGACCAATTCGCGCCTGACCGACCCGGAGGTGCTGGAGTTCCGCTTTCCGGTGCGGCTGGAGAGCTATGCCATTCGCAAGGGTTCGGGTGGCGCCGGGCGCTGGAAGGGCGGCGACGGCGGGGTGCGCCGCATCCGCTTCCTCGAACCCATGACGGCGGGCATCCTGTCCAACGGGCGGGTGCACCCGGCGTTTGGCGCTGCAGGTGGCCAGCCAGGCCAGCCGGGCATCAACCGCGTGGTGCGTTCAGAGGGGCAAGCCGAGTTGCTGGGCCACATTGGTCAGACCGAGATGGCGGTGGGCGATGTGTTCGAGATTCACACGCCCGGTGGCGGCGGCTATGGCCAAGCCTGATCAGCGCTGCGGGGCAGCCGGGTAAGGCTGGCCCTGCACGCGCAGGCCTTGCTCGGACAGTTGCGCAGCCTTTCTGGGGCCGATGCCCGGCGTGCGCTGCATCAGGTCTTTCCAGTCCCTGAAAGGCTGGCGTTCACGCTCTTGCAGGATCAGCCGTGTGGTGGCGGGCCCCAGGCCACGCAGGCCATCGAGGTCAATTTCACGGGCTTGTGCAACGTCCAGTGTCTGCGCGCTGGCCAAGCGGGCGGCCAGCAGCAGCACAAGTGCGAAGCGGTGCTTCATGTTGTTCTCCCTGAGGCCCTGTCTTTGCATGGCCGTGTCCCATTGTGCTGAAACAGGGCCGAGGAGGAAAGGGACGCAAAGAGAGCTCAGAGCTCTTCGACGCGCCGAGGCGGGTAGCTGTCCCAGGCCTGGCAACCCGGGCAGTGCCAGAAGTGCTCTTTGGCTTCAAAGCCACAAGCGGCGCAACGGTACCTGGCCAGTGGCCGAGTGGCTTGCTCCAATGCTTTTTGAACCGGAACTGGCAGGGGCTCTTGTTGTGCTTGCCCGTTGAGCCAGCGCGAAGCCGCCATCAAGGAAGACTGTTTTTGCAGATGGTCCAGGTACCGCTGGTGCGATGCGGCTTGACCGGCTGGTTCGGCGGCTTCCAGGCTGGTCATGGCTTCCAGCACATCAATGCATGGTTGTTTGGCGTAGTGAGCCTCCAGCACATGGAATGCGTTCGAGGTCAAATTTGCCGCTTGGGCGGCTTTGGCCAGACTGCCGGCCGCCAGAGGGGCGGCAGCGTCCGTTTTCTCGAACAGCGCCTTCAGTGTTTCAAATGCGGCATGGGCTTGGCCTTGGGTCAGTTGCAGTTGGCCCAACAAAATCCGTGGGCGAGGTGCATCGGGCGAATCGAGGACGGCGCGCTGCAGCAGTTGCAGGGCTTTGGCTGAGTCGCCTTGCTGCATAGCCTCTCGTGCCTGCTCGCATTGGTAATGCGCCATGCGCACGCTGAAGTTGGCTTCGCCCGATTTCTCCAGAAGCTGTGCCACCAGCGTGGCTTCGGGCCATTCGCGTGAACGCTCGTAAATGGCCAGACGCGCCAAGCGAGCCTGGCCTTCGTAAGGGGTTGCTTCGAGCTTGCGCAAAGCTTCTTCGGCCCTGTCGAGCAAACCGGCTTTCAAGTAGTCCAGCGCCAGACCGTGTTGCGCACGCTGGCGATCGCTTTGGCTCAGATCGGCACGCGAAAGCAGGTGTTCGTGCACACGCACGGCCCGGTCGTATTCGCCACGGCGGCGAAACAGATTGCCCAGTGCGAAGTGCAACTCGGAGGTGTCGGGGTCATTTTGGACGGCTTCGATGAACGCATCGATGGCTTGATCCTGCTGTTCGTTGAGCAGGTAATTGAGGCCTTTGAAATAGGCCCGGGGCGCTTGGCGATTGGCAATGCGCAATTGGCGCAGGTCCAGGCGTGAAGCCAGCCAGCCCAGGCCAAAAGCCAGAGGCAGGCCCAGCAAAATCCAGGTCAGATCAAGTTCCATGAGAAGGCTCGGGTGTACGTTCCACTTCTGGGGTGGATTTTGCGTTTTGTTTGGCTGCCTGGCGGTGGCGCCACCAGCGAGGCACCATGCCCAGCACCCCGATCACCACGCCCAGTGTGAAGGCCGACAAAACCACCAACACGGTGGGCGCTTGCCAGAAGGTGCCAAAAAAGAAATTGACGCGCGTTTCTTGCTGGTTGTTCAGCGCGAATGCAAAGAGGGTGAAAAAAACCGCTGCTTTCAGCAGCCACTGAAGCAAGCGAAGCAGACGTTTCATGGGTGACCTCGGGAAGCTGCAAACATTCTAATGGGCCTCAAGACCAACATGTTTGCACGTGTGCGGTGCTTGACCGATCAGGCTTTGTTTTTGGCGATGGCCGCAGCTGTGCCGGCATCCACAGCCTCACGCAAGGCTTTGCCAGGTTTGAAATGGGGCACCCGTTTTTCGGGAATCTGCACGCTTTCGCCTGAGCGGGGGTTGCGGCCAATGCGGGGTGGACGGCGGTTGATCGAGAAGCTGCCGAAACCGCGGATTTCAATGCGGTGCCCACGCACCAAGGCATCACTCATGGCGTCCAGAACCGTTTTGACGGCCAGTTCGGCGTCACGGTGGGTCAATTGCGCGTACCGCGCAGCCAATTCTTCAACCAGGTCAGAGCGTGTCATGGGATTTTCTTGTTCTCAAGTCATCTGCAGTGGCCTGAAAAAAGCCTGCCCCCATCACAGGGGCAGGCTATTCAGACAGCAGCTGTCTTCAGTTCAACAACGATCAGTTGTTGTCCAGCTTGGCACGCAGCAAAGCGCCCAGGCTGGTGGTGCCAGCGTTTTCGCTCTTGGATTGCTGCGACAGGGAAGCCATGGCTTCTTGCTGGTCGGCGGCATCCTTGGCCTTGATCGACAGCTGGATGTTGCGGGTCTTGCGATCCACGTTCACCACCACAGCAGTCACTTCGTCGCCGACTTTCAGCACATGGCTGGCGTCTTCCACGCGGTCACGCGAGATTTCGCTGACGCGCAGGTAACCGACGATGTCTTCGCCCAGATCGATTTCAGCGCCCTTGGCATCCACGGTCTTGACTTTACCGGTGACGGTTTGGCCTTTGTCGTTGATGGAGGTGAAGGTGGTGAAAGGGTCGGAGTCGAGCTGTTTGATGCCCAAGCTGATGCGCTCGCGGTCCACGTCCACGGCCAAGACCAAAGCCTCGACTTCCTGGCCCTTCTTGAATTCGCGCACGGCGTTTTCGCCGGACTCGTTCCAGGACAGGTCGGACAGGTGCACCAGACCGTCGATACC
>Ga0228702_1000235_pt1 | contig 46664 bp, 41 predicted proteins | sample McNCre217_Aug_MG_2_FD_178018 | JGI IMG/M metagenome (GOLD analysis project Ga0228702, IMG submission 178018) | Freshwater microbial communities from McNutts Creek, Athens, Georgia, United States - 20-17_Aug_MG | ecosystem: Environmental > Aquatic > Freshwater > Creek | place: USA: Georgia...
CGTAAACCGCCGCGAAATAACCGACAGCCACTACGAGCTGTTCAACAACTCCCGCGCCGTGCTGCTCACCGGCGGCCCGGCCTACCAGGAGAAGGTCTACCCGGGCGTCTACAACCTAGACCTATCTCGCATCAACGTGCCGGTGCTGGCCTACGGCCTGGGCTGGAAGGGCAAGCTGGGCCAAGAACCCGAAGACTTCCGCTTCACCCCGGAGGCCACCGGTTTTGTCCGGCAAATCCACCACGACAAGACCCGCTTCAGTAGCGCCCGCGATCACCTGACTACCCGCATGCTTGCCGCCAACGGCGTAGCAAACGTGGCCATGACCGGCTGCCCGGCCTGGTACGACGAATCGAAACTAGACCACGACTACGCCTTCAGCGCAAACCCAAAGCGCATCGTCCTGAGCATGCCGGCCGTACCCCAGGCTCAGATCCCGCACCTCATGACGAAGCTGGCCAAGGACTTCCCCAAGGCCCAGCGCTTCCTCAGCTTCCAGGCCGGCTACCGCAGCACCCACAGCAAGAAGAGCGCCGAATACACCCGCTGGAACCGCCAGATGATGTTCCGCGGCCTGCTGCACGGCTTCAAGCCAATCGAGTTCGCCGGCAATTTCCCCAAGTTCGAATCGTTCATGCAGACCGTTGACTTCCACATTGGTTACCGTGTGCACAGCCATATCTTCTGCATCAGCCAGCGCAAGACCAGCATGCTAATCGCCGAGGACAGCCGCGGCGTTGGCCAGGTTGCCGCCATGGGCGGCACGGCTCTGAGCGCACACGACAAGCCCGAAACCGTGAACGCCGCTATCGATCAGCTCTTTGCCACCGAGGGGGCCGCAATCCAAGCCGCCGTGGCCACCATGCGCACCACCCACAGCGAAATGCTGCGCTTCCTGGCGCAAATCTAAATCTCTACATTTAGGTTTATCTGCACCGCGGTAATTTCGTGCCGTTCAACCTGAGCCATTTTTACCTGGACGCCCGTACCCTTTGGCGTTCGGGTTTGCCGCGAGTCATGCGTAAACGATCGATTGGGCTCGGCCCCGCGTCTGGCGCGAGGTCCAAAAGCCAGTCTGTCCGCTTCAGCACACTGGCCACCTTTATGAGGGTGGAAAGGCTTGAGCCTGCGCCACGTTCTAGGTTTTGCACAGTTGCCAGGCTGAGGCTGGCAAGGTCCGCCAGTCTTGCTTGACTGTACCCGGCCCTGATTCGAGCGCGTTTAACCTGGGCACCGATCGAGGCTTCGAGTTGTTCGGTCGTCTTGGCCACCATAACCCCTAAAAAAGTAGGTTTTAGATAGGAAAAACCCTATAAAACCTAAAATACTAAGTTTTACAGATTCAATCAATGACCAATTTCAAGCCGTCGAAATCAAAATAAGAATTTCACTTATTTTGAAAATCGCCGTTTTCTGGAAAATGCAGATCCATTAATCCAAAAACTGGGATAAGAAATTCTCTTACCATGGGATAAACGGCTAACCTATGGTAAGCATGGATTATGCCAAAGGATAATCCAACAAACTCAGTTCGCCCCGACTGGCCTGCCGTCGGCTACGAGGAACATCCTTGGCATATTGAAGACACATTTTCGCTGTCCAATTCGAAACGAGCCACAATGCGGGGGCCATACAAGGCGGCAGTGCCTGCGCGCATTTCTGCCCTCACGCCCGACCTCTCATCAAGCACGATTGCGGCTTGCGAGGACGCGGCAACGGCTATCGCAAGATTCGACGCCACTTACGCGGTTGTCAACCCCCCGCTCGCCTCCGTGCTTCTGCGGACCGAAAGTGTCGCAAGCTCACAAATTGAGAATCTTTCCGCTTCGGCTAAGCAACTGGCGCTGGCGGAGCTGGGAGCGGCGAAATCTCAAAACGCACAGCTCGTCTACGCGAACGTGAAGGCCATGCGCGCGGCAGTAGAGTTAGCCGAAAACCTGGATGGACCGGCAATCATCGAGATGCAGCGAGTGCTGTTGCAAGAGTCAAACCCGAGGATTGTTGGTGCCTGGCGAAGTCAGCAGGTGTGGATCGGGTCATCCGCACTTTCGCCTCATACGGCACTTTTTGTGCCGCCACATCACGCCAGAATTCAGGAGTTAATAGACGACCTAGCGCTGTTCATGCGGCGCACCGACCTACCTCAGATAGCGCAGATCGCTATTGCGCACGCCCAATTCGAAACCATTCACCCCTTTGAGGATGGAAACGGAAGAACCGGCAGGGCCATTGTCCAGGCAATGCTGCGCGCCTCTGGGCTAGCCGATCAATCTACGGTTCCCCTTTCGGCCGGCATTCTCGGCCGCCAGAGCGAATATTTCGCTGCACTGGACAAATTCCATGACGGCAACGTGCAACCAATAATCGACGTGTTTGTGAACGCAACTTTCGCCGCAATCGCTAACGGTAAGGCGCTGAACGATCAATTAGAGCAGCTTCTTGGCGGTTGGCAGTCTGTACTCAAAGCGCGCCGAGACTCGACGGCCCACAGACTCCTGGCGTTATTGCCTAGCCTGCCTGTTGTGAATATTCCCGCTTTGGTTCAGATGCTGGACGTAACAGACATGACTGCGATGGCGGCTGTTGACAAACTGGTTGAAGTAGGCGCCCTAAGGGCCAGCAGCCAGAGCTCGCGCAACCGCACTTGGCAGTCGGACGCAGTGCTTGAAGCCCTGGACGAGTTTGCTGCGCGTTCGCTGCGGAAGAGAATTTAACCAATTTTCGCCGCCACCGTAACAACCTCCGCGCCTAGCCGTTAACTACTAATGTCTGGCAAACTTGGGTTTATAGGGGAAAACCAAGCTCCCCAAAGGCCCGGACGCGGCAGACACAAGCGTTCCCATTAGTTAGGTGCGGCATGGCCCAGGACAAAAAGCGCATTTTGCGCGCGGTACAGGACAACGAGCCTGTAACCGTTGAGTCCGTCGTGCACGCCTCGCAGCTGGACTTCGAGGACGAGTTCGAGACCCTGCTAGATGAGCAGGGCGACGCCGAGTTCGGCGAGCTCCAGCTAAAAGACCAAGAAAACCCCGCCGCCCCAGAGCGCGCAACCCTCAAGACCTGGACCAGCCAGGACTTCTCCAACATCTATATGCGTTTCCGCCCGCACCTGGAGCGTTACGCAAAGCGCTGGCTCAAGAACCAGAGCCAGATCGACGAGGTAGTACAGGACGCATTCCTCTACCTCATGGTCACCCTGCCGGAGCTAGACAGCGAGATCGGCGTGCTTCGCTTCCTAAAGTGGAAGACCCGCCTGCTCTGCCTAGACGTAATCCGCGCTAGCGGCCGTGCCGTGCTCGGCAACATCGACGACCACGAGTTGGCCGCCGACGTACCGGAGTCTTCCGCAGCCCTTGAGGCCGCCGATGACGCCGCGGTGGTTCGCCTCGCTCTTTCCAAGCTGACCCCCCGCCACCGCGAGGTGCTGATTGCCACCATGTATGAGGAGAAGGCAATCGCCGAGGTAGCCGCTCAGGTTGCCCTCAGCGAGAACGCCACCCGCCAGCTGCTGTTCCGCGCCCGTGCCGCCTTCAAGGTTGCGCTCATTGGAGACGTAGACACAGCAGGCATGAGCATGGGCTCCATCCTCTCGGTTGCTGCTCGCAAGGCCGCCACCGAGGTCCAGAAGCAGGGCGCCAAGGCCCTGGTCTCGCTATTTGTTTTGGTGCTGGCCATTGGCTCGTACTTCACCCTCACCGGCCGCAACCAGGCACCAGAGGCCCCGGTTGCCGAGGCCCCAGCTTCGAACGCACCTGCCAGCAACGCGCAGGCCAGCCAGGCAGCCCCAAACCAGACACCACATCAGTCCGTCGCCCAGGCCTCAACCGCTGCCGCCAACCACGCTGCAAGCGCAGCCTTCGTAGCCAAGGCGGCCGTGGCCCAGCCAAAGCACGCCGTCAGCTATGACCCGAGCGTCGCGGTTAGCGGCGAGGGCCGTGGTTTCGTAAACGAGGCGGCCCTGCTGGTTGCCGCCAACCTGGGCAACGCCCAGACCGTTTCGGTATACCCGTCCGGCTTCATTAGCGCTGCCAGCGTTGGCGCAACCCGCTTTCACGTTGCATCCAACAACCCGAAGCAGCTGGTTAGCGCCGACTTCACCTACAGTGCCACTGCCGGTGTGACAAACCTCACCTTCCAGTTCTTGGCAGACGGCCTGCAGTACACCGCCTACGGCCAGGAAGTTCAGATCGGCCAGGACGCCGCAGGCAACCTGGTTCTAACCTGTTTACTTAGTGACTTGCTGGATGGTCAGAATGTAGTATTGAAGGGTACGGAACTGCGGGGGGCCGCCGTTACTCTCAGCCTTCAGCAGTCCAGTCTGACCACTGCTGTTCAGAGCGCAAACCTCACCATCGCGCCCCGCAACTAGTTCACCTAGGTTGCCTACCTGGAAATCTCCAGAAAAAAAGTTTCAAAAAAAGTCTTCGCCTACCGTAACAACCGTTACGGCTCTGCGTTAATAAGATTGCAAGGATATTGGACCTCCTGCTTGGTTGGCGGCCTGGTGTCCTTGTAACTGCCCCTCACCGAGGGACAGAAACCAAGAAAAAGAAAGAGACAAACATGTCTAACAACCTGTTCCGCAAGGGACTAGTTGCTGCGGCCATCGCAGGTCTCGCCACCACCGCAATCGCTGGTACTCCAGCATTCGCGGCGGACGGCGTTGTCCTGAAGGCAAACACAGGAACTGCCCTGGCTACCCCGGTAGACCAGGCGTTGACCCTGAACGCATCGCTAGCTCCAACTCTGCCTGCGACTAACATCGCTCAGCTGAAGTACAAGATCGTTACTGACGGTACCTTCACTGTTGGCGCTGTAATCACCTCGGGTGGCAACACCGCTGCCGCGGCATACACCAATGCTGCAACTGGTAGCTCCAGCTCCTCGGTTGGCGTATCGAACTTCGCAGCTGCTGCAAAGACCTCGACCGTCCTTACTCCAGCTACTCTTCCAACCGCTAGCACCGTAAACACCATCAAGGTTTCGCTTGATGCTGTAACCGGCAACTCGGGTACCGCTAACTCGACCACCGGTCTGGCTCCAGACTACGGAACCTCGAGCAAGACCGTTACCGTTACCGCTTGGATCGACTCGAACCTTGACGGCGTTGTAGACGCTGGTGAGGCTCAGCAGAGCCAGACCGTTTCGTTCCTTAAGTACTCGGAGCTGACCACCTCGGCAGCTATCACCGCTCCACTTGAGAACGACACCGCTGCTACTGCAACCTACTCGTTCACCAACGTAAACAACGAGCAGCTTCCGCAGGCTCTCGTTGGCGGTACCTTCACTAAGGGTGATGCAACCAGCATCGTTAGCGCCAACGCAGCTGTTGCTAGCCAGTCGACTGATGCTTCTGCAACTACCGTAACTACCGTTACCACCTCTGCCGCACACGGTTACAAGGTTGGCCAGGTCGTTGCTATTGCATCAGGCACCGTAGCTAACGGCCAGACTGCAGTAACTGCTGGCAGTTACACCATCCTCTCTGTGCCTAGCACCACCACCTTCACCATCAACGCTGGCCTAGCCGCGAACAGCACTGGAACTTACAGTGCGGGTGGCGCAGTCACTCCAAGCGGCGTAGTCAAGAACATCGCTTGGGACAGCACCAACAGCTACTTCAAGTACTCGGTTGCCACCTCGGCACTCGTAAAGGCTCAGGCTGTCAAGTTCGCTCCTGCATTCAACGGCACTGCTGTTGGCAGCTCGGTCACCTCGCTGATCACCGCTGTCACCGTCGGTTCGCTTTCGGCTGCTGGCGTTCAGAGCACCACCGAAACCGCTAACACCGACTCGTCGGGTAACGGTGCAGCATCGGTAGCAAAGAACAAGGCATTCTCGGCAGTTGCGACTGTCCAGGACACCACCACCCCAACCGCAGTTGCTCTTGCAGGTAAGACTGTAAGCGTTTCGGTTGCTGTAACTTCGTCGGCGTTCCCTGCGACCGCAGCCGCTGTAACCAGCACCTCGGCTACCGTAACCATCAACGGCGTTACCTACACCAACGCAGCTGCACTTCCAGGTGCAACTGGTGTTGCAAAGCTGTCTGCAACTTCGGATGCAAACGGTAAGGTCACCGTAACTGGTACTTCGACTGGTCTTGCTGCCAACGACACCGTTGTTCTAACCTTCCTGGCTGACAACATCTCGAAGACTGTAACCCTGACCCAGGCTGACGCAGCTGCTGCACGTGCTTACATCAACTTTGACGCAAGCGCTGCTAACGGCCAGAACGACGGTGTTACTTCGTCGGTTCAGGTAGCTTCGGGTTCGACTGTTGCTGTCAAGGTAACTGTAAACGACCAGTTCGGTGCCCCAGTTGCAGATGGCAAGTTCACTGCATTTGGTAACTACCAGAGCAGCGCAAACCGTACTGCTGTAAACGCTTCCAGCTACTCTGCAGTAGTTGCAAACGTAGTTGGCGGAGTTGCTACCCTGTCGCTTCCTGACTTCGGTACCGGAACCGGTTCGAACGTTTGGAACCTGTCGCTGCGTTCGATCAACGCTGACGGTACCTACGGCTCGGTTACTTACCCAGTTGTCGTTTACGGCACCTCGACCGGCAACGGTTTCCTTTACGGATCGAGCGCTGTAACTGCGCTCACCGTAAACCTGAGTGCAGCTGCTGACCTGGTTCCTGGTGTTGTTGGCCTGACTGACAGCAGCTACACAGCTCTGTCGCAGAACACTGACAAGAGTAAGTACCTGCTCGGCTCGACTGTTGTTGGTTACAACGACACTGCACACAAGGCAAACCTCACCACTTACGGCTTCGCAAACTGGGACGGCCGCACCTCGACCGTTTCGGCTCCGTCGCTGACCCAGACCGGTTCTAACGGTGACGCTCACATCTACGGTGTAGTTAAGTCTGCTTCGACTGCAACTTACGCCGGTGTTGCTGTGAACTACGCACCTGTGACCATCTCGGCAAAGGGCCTGATGTTCAAGGTATCCCAGAATGGCTACAGCGTTTACGGTGTAGACAGCCTGACCTTCAACACTGACGCTAGCGGCCAGTTCGACGTAACTGTTTACTCGACCCTCGCCGGTGTTCAGACCGTTACCGTCAAGTCGGCTTCTGCTAGCTCGCTCGTAGACGTTGCCTTCGCATCGGCTGCTTCGACCGCTGGTAAGAACATCACTGTTACTGCACCTGCAACCGCACTTGCTGGCACTTCGGTTACCGTAAGTGCAGCCATTGCTGATGCATTCGGTAACGCTGTTGCAACCACCAGCACTGACGCAGCTACCACCGGTACTGCTTACTTCAGCCTCAAGGTCACTGACCTGCAGGGTAACTCGACCACCGTTTACGACGGTAGCGCTTCTACCCCTAGCGGCTCTGTAAGCAAGACCTTGACCTTCGGTGTGAACGACTCCGGTACCGTAACCGTTACCGCAACTTACGACGCTGATGGTGCTACCACCACCAAGTCGCCAGTTGTCGTTACCTCGACCATCAAGGTCGGCGCTGCCGCTGTTGCAAGCCTGACCTCGGCTGGTGCTCAGGCACAGGCTCAGACTGGTTCGGCTGTATCGGTATCGGCTACCGCCAAGGACGCTGCTGGTGCAGCGATCAAGGGTGCAGTAATCACCTTCACCGCAACTGGCGCAGCTTACCTGTCGTCGGCAACTGCTACCACTGACGCTAACGGTGTTGCCACCGTCAAGCTGATCGGTAACGTTGCAGGCGCTAACAGCGTTGTTGCAAGTGCAAACGGCACCTCGGCTGCTGCTGTCAACGTTGCCTTCGGCAACAGCGACGCATCGCTGAGCGCTGCGGGCAAGCGCGTAACTGCTGCTTGGTCGTTCGCTGCCGGCAAGAAGGTTGTCATCTCGGTCAACGGTGCACGTGTCAAGTCGGTAGTTGCTTCGAGCGACGCCGCTGACAGCTTCAGCTTCAACGCCAAGAAGGGTACCAACAAGGTAACCGTCTCGGTCGCTGGTGTTGTAACCGACGCACTGACCGTAAAGGTCAAGAAGTAAGTATCACTTACCTCTAACCGGAATCCCCTCTGGCTTCGGCCAGGGGGGATTTCCCTTTACCCGGAGTAACCAGGTAAACGCAATTCACCTGCTGTTCACTTTGCAACTAGCGCACATTCACCAGTGCTGTAAAGAATAGAAAACATGAGTGAAACCCCTGTCAATACAGCGGTTCCTGCCAAGCGCAAGCTGAGCATCAAGCCGCACTCCCGTGCAGACCGCGTCTTCTACGGTCTGGCGCGAGGCGCCTCCATCGGCGCCATCGTGCTGGTTGTCTTGATCCTCGTGTTCCTGCTCATGCGCTCGGGTGCCACCTTTGGCCAGCAGGGCATCGGCTTCGTGCTGGGCAACACCTGGAACGGCTCGGTAAACCCACCCGTCCTGCAGATCGGCCCAATGCTCTGGGGTTCTATCCTCATCGCCATCATCGGTGTGCTTTTTGCGGTGCCAATGAGCATCGCCACCGCCTACTTCATCGAGTTCATGGCGGCCAAGCCAATCGCCAAGGTCGCCACCGTGATCGTGGACCTCCTGGCGGCAATCCCCTCGATCGTGATCGGTCTCTGGGGTCTCATCGTCTTCACCCCGGTGGCCGCCGGCTGGGCCAAGGCGCTCCACAGCGTGCTGGGCTTCATCCCAATCTTCGGCAACGCAACCGGCAACTACGTGGGCAGCCCGTTCATCGCCGGTTGGATCGTGGCCGTAATGATCGTTCCGATCATCACCTCGGTAACCCGCGAAATCTTCTCTCAGATGGACCGCGACATCATCAACGCGTCCATCGCCCTGGGTGCCAGCAAGCACACCAGCTTCTTCAAGGTGATTCTGCCAACCGGTTCCGGCGGTATCGTCGGTGGCGTTCTGCTGGGTCTGGGCCGTGCACTCGGCGAGACCGTTGCCATCTACTTCGTTCTGAACCTGTCTTTCAACATCAACTGGGGTCAGGTTCTGGAGAACCGTGGTGGTTCGGTGGCGTCGCTCATCCTCAGCAAGTTTGGTGAGGCAACCACCCAGGAGATCAGTGGCCTCATGGCTGCCGGCCTGGTGCTGTTCGTCATCACCCTGGTGGTCAACTGGGTTGCCGCCTGGATCGTAAACCTAGCCCAGCCATGGCGCCGATAGGAATAGGGGAAAATCATGAGTCCTGAAACTATTCGTCCAACCATGGACCCGGGCAACCTGCCACAGTTGCCACGCCCGGCCACCGAGCCCTGGCGCAACCTGAGCCTGCCACGCCGCATCGCCCGCAACCTGGGCCACGGCGACTGGCCGCTGCTTATCGGTAGCCTGCTGCTTACCGCGTTCGTTGGCGCCCTACTGGTATCGGTCATCTGGTCGGTGCTCGAGGCCGGCTTCAAGGCCATGAGCTGGCAGTTCATCAGCCAGAACAACGTTTACATCACCCCAACCACCAGCCTGGACTTCGGTGGCGTTGGCCACGCAGTGTTGGGTACCGTGCTGATCGTTGGCTTGGCCACCGTCATCACCGTTCCGCTGGGCGTGCTGGTTGCTGTATACCTAACCGAGACCCGCGAGAAGCCACGCAACACCGTGCGCACCCTGGTACAGGCCATGAGTGGTCTGCCATCGGTGGTATCGGGTCTGTTCATCTACTCGGCGCTCATTGTGGGCCTGCACATTCACTACGGTGGCTGGCTGGGTTCGCTGGCGCTAATCCCGCTCATGCTGCCAACCGTTACCCGCGTTGCCGAAGAGGCGCTGCGCCTGGTTCCTATGGAGCTGCGCAACGGCGCCCTGGCTCTTGGCGCACCCGCTTACCGTGCGTTCCTGCAGGTGACCATGCCGGCGGCCAAGAGCGGTCTGATCACAGCGCTCATCCTGGGTATCGCCCGCGTTATCGGCGAGACCGCGCCACTGCTGCTGACCGTCAACTACGCCAACAACACCGTGTTCGACATGAGCCAGCCAATGGCATCGCTGCCTACCTACATCTTCCAGTACCTGGGCGGTAGCTACGACACCGCCCTGGCGCGTGCCTGGGGTGCCGCCCTCATCGTCCTAGTTTTGGTTGCGGTGCTGTTCACCGCCGCCCGCCTGGTAAGCCGCGGCAAGCGCGCCCGCAAGCGCAAGAGCGCCGCCAAGGCATAAGCAAGAGTTCAAGAGAAAGTAAAGCAATGACCGAGAACGCACACCTGCAAGCCAAGGACGTAAACGTCTGGTTCGGCGAGCGTCACGTACTGCGCAACGTCAACCTGACCTTCCCTGCAAACCAGGTCACCGCCCTCATCGGCCCATCGGGTTGCGGTAAGAGCACCTTCCTGCGCACCCTGAACCGCATGCACGAGCTGATTCCATCGGCCGGCTTCGCGGGCGAGGTTCTGCTAGACGGCAAGGACATCTACGAGCCAACCATGGACCCAACTCAGGTTCGCCTGAACATCGGAATGGTCTTCCAGAAGCCAAACCCGTTCCCAACCATGAGCATCAAGGAGAACGTGCTCTCGGGCCTGCGTCTCTCCAAGAAGAAGAGCGACAACGCCGAGGAACTGGTTGAGACCAGCCTGCGTCGTGCATCTATCTGGAACGAGGTCAAGGATCGCCTAAACGACCCAGCACTCTCGCTCTCCGGTGGTCAGCAGCAGCGCCTCTGCATCGCTCGCTCGCTTGCCATGAACCCTGAAGTTCTGCTCATGGACGAGCCTTGCTCGGCCCTGGACCCAGGTTCGACCCGCCGCGTGGAGGAGACCATCCTGGAGCTCTCGCCAACCATGACCATCGTCATCGTTACCCACAACATGCAGCAGGCACAGCGCATCTCGGACCAGACCGCATTCTTCCTGGCCGAAGACGGCAACCCTGGCCGCGTGGTGGAGTTCGGCGAGACCGAGGCAGTGTTCAACCAGCCGATCGACCCACGCACCAACGACTACGTGAACGGACACTTCGGTTAACCGAGCGTTTCCAAGGTAAACAAGCCGGGATCGGCTTGAAAGCGCGGATTTACGGGGGCTGCCTACGGGCAGCCCTTTCGCACGTTAACAGAAGTTAACCTTTGGTTCACCACTTGCTAACTAGGGGCAAGGGTTGTTGTTCACCTTCTGAACTGAGCATAGAAGTATCCGTAATAGGACTCATTACAAGGAGAAAACCCACATGCGCAAGACCGCAGGAATCCTCGCTGCAGTAGCAGTTGCCGCTTCGGCACTGGTTGCAGCACCAGCACACGCTGCTGACACCCTGACCGCGGGCGGTTCGTCGTTCTCGGCCAAGATGTTCACCACCTGTGCCGCTAACTACACCGCCGACACCGTCACCTACACCGCTTCTTCGTCGGGCACCGGCCGCTCGAACTTCGCAAACGGCACCTTCGACTTCGCTGGTTCGGACGGCGCTTTCGCTGCAACCGACAGCAAGCCAGCAGGCACCGCTTACGTTCCAGTACTCGGTGGACCAATCGCCTTCATCTACAACGTTGCTGGCGTAAAGAACCTGCGTCTTGACGCAGCTACCATCGGTGCAATCTTCCTGGGCAAGATCAAGACCTGGGACGACGCAGCAATCAAGAAGCTCAACCCAGGCGTGAAGCTGCCATCCGCTGCAATTACCCCTGAGTACCGCGCTTCGAAGTCGGGCACCAACGGCAACATGTCGGGCTACCTGGCTGCAAACACCACCGGCTGGAAGGCCGACCAGACCTGGACCGTAGCAACTGGTGCTGCGACCCCAGCTGGTGTTGGTGGCGCTACCTCGGCAAACGTTGTTGCTAACACCGCAGCAACCGCCAACAGCATCGGTTACGTAGACCTGGCAGACGCAGTTGCCTCGGGCCTGAGCTACGCTTCGGTCAAGAACGCTGCTGGCCAGTTCGTAAAGCCAACCACCGCTGCTGCAGCTAAGTTCCTTGCTGGTCAGACCATCGGCGACAACGGCTTCGTAACCATCGACTGGGCCAAGAAGGTTCCTGGCGGCTACAACGCATCGCTGATCACCTACGCAGTAGTTGACACCGCAACCGCCAAGAAGGGTGCCGCTACCAAGGCATTCCTCAACTACGTACTCAGCAGCTGTGTACCAGCAAACGCAACCAAGCTCGGTTACGTTTCGCTCACCGGCGCTATCTCGGCTAAGGCCAAGGCAGTCGTAGCAAGCATCAAGTAATGAGTCTGTGAGGCGCGGGGTGGGCCGGTTTCGGTCGGTCCACCCCAAACCCCCGCAGAGGCGCTACCTTTTACCGGTAGCTGCGCCAGCCGGAAACCCCGACTGGTAACTCAAAACTAAGAGGATCTAAATGTTCGCAAAAGTCTCCAAGCTGGCAGTAGTACTGGGCGTTGCAGCGCTTGCACTAACCGCTTGCACCCCGCCAATGCCTCCAGAGGTAAAGGCGGCGCTCTTGGAGCAGACCCACACTTGCATCAGCGGAAACGCAAACGTTGCAAGTGGCGAGGCCCTAGCGGACGCAATCGGCACCATCCAGGGTGGCATGACCGCCGCTTGCCCAAGCATGAACCTGACCCCGGTAGACCAGGCAACTGGCTCCGGAGCAGACCTGTGGGTAAGCAGCAACAAGCCATCGGTGGCCGAGTGCAAGCCTGAGGTAACCGTGCCTTACGCCCTGGACGCAGCCGTTGTGGCAGCGACCCTGGCAAACGCCGGCGGCCTCATCCTCAGCCCGGCAAGCGTGGCAGGCATCTTCGATGGCTCCATCACCAGCTGGGACGACGCCAAGATCACCGCGGATAACGGTGGCGTGGCGCTGGACGCAGAACCAATCAAGGTTGTGCCGGTAACCGACGCGAATGCCCTCAAGGCGTTCTCGGCCTGGTACCAGCACCTCACCGGCAAGAAGTTCGACTCCAGCAAGCTGCAGGCCAAGGCCGGCATGGTCTCCGCAGACCTAGGCGACTTCGCTGAGGGCTCGGTGGCTCTGGTTCCAAACTCGGTGTTCACCGTGTACTCGGTAAACGCCATGGTTCCACCACTGGCAGCCAGCATCCTGCTGGACGCCAAGACCCAGGAGCAGGCAGTGCCTGACATGGGTGGCATCGGTTCGGCTGGCACTCAGCTGAAGGCAGTTGCCGGAAAGAACGGCGCGGGCAACACCGTGACCATGGACTACTCGGCAAAGCCGATTGCTCCACAGGGCTCGGATGCAGCGCCAACTCCATACGGAGCCATCTACGAGGTAAACCTCAGCCTGTGTGCTGCGGGTGCCGCGAGTGGCTCCGGCGGTAAGGCCGCCAAGGTGGTCCACGCGGTTGCACGCTACATGCTGCGCCAGGACTCCGAAGGTTCGCTCACCGCACTGGTGGTTCTACCGGAACTGGTCCGTGCACAATCTTTGGACGCGGTCTCGGCCGGGCTTCCAGAACCAAAACTTCCAAAAACTTCCAACTAGCAACCGCTACTAGGAACAAACCCCTTTACTAATAAAAGGAAAGAAAAAATGACCAAGAAGATCATCGCTTCGGCTGCTATCGCCGCTGCCCTGTTTGCTGGTTCGGTTGCTGCCCCTGCCAATGCAGCTACCAAGGTAACCGTTTCGGCTGCACAGAAGAAGGCAGTTGCTGCCGCTGTAAAGACCGCAACCACCAACGGCTACGCAGCTGTTCTGGTTACCGGTTACGCAAAGGCCACCGCTGCCTCGAAGGCACTGGTTGCTTACACCAACAAGTACGTTGCAGCTCACGCCTCGGACCTCTCGGTTCTGGCTGCTGCAGGTAACGCAGAGGACGGCCTGGAGGTTGTTGCAGCTGACGACAACACCGAGAGCCACTTCGAAGTAAACGGCACCCCAGTACACGACGGCGACGTCTTCCAGCTGCCAAAGGGCACCACCTCGGTGACCACCGACAGCAGCCCAGTTAGCGCATTCGCTACCGTTGCAGTTGACGGCGACACCGGCCTGGTTGCTGGCGACAACATCCTGACCTTCACCGTCACTGCTGCTGACGGCACCCAGGACATCTTCAGCGTTGACCTGCAGGTTGCTAACTAGTAACTGCTAGACGCTAAAAGGCGCGGATCCCATTGCGGGGTCCGCGTCTTTGCTTTTGGCGGGGGTAGCGGCCGCCCGTCGGCGGCAATATACTGAAAGCACGTCAATACATAGGGGGATGTATGCGCATTCGTAGCGCACTTTTCGCAACAGCACTTATCGCCGTAAGCCTCGTGGCCTTCAAGCAGCCGGCTTCCGCAGCAGACGCACTCTCGGTGCCTAAGACCACCTTTCCGGTCTGTTCGGCTACCCGCGTCAACTACTGTGTGGAGTCTGTCACCATCCAGTCTCCTGGTGGCACTGCAGAGAACCTGACCTACCAGGCAAACGGCACGGCACTTGCTGTTGCGGCTCCGGCGGCATCTGGATCTGCAACTCCAGCTCCTGCCGCTTCTGGAGCGGCCACCCCGGCGCCTAGCGCCGCCGCCGCTGACCCAGGTGCGGACCTCACCGATGCCGGTGCCGCCGTCTTCGGTGTTTGGACCAGCCCGGACTGGGTTGCCAACGGCCACAGCGCTCTTGGCTACTCGGGACTCGTGGTCGATGCCCGTGCCGTCAATGCCTTCGACAACCACCTGTACCTGCAGGTGAAGCCGGGCAAGGTCGACGCCGCCAACAAGACCACCATCGCCATCCAGAAGGGTTCGACCGTGGCCGCTCCGGCTCAGCTGAGCATGGACGATGTGGTCTCGGTGAAGATCCGTGTACAGAACTTCCAGGCCGGTGTCTCCATGGGCTTCGGCAACAACGTGCTGGTCAACCGCGAGGGTGACGGAACGAACAACACCCTGACCATCAGCGGTAGCGCCACCCCGATTGCCATGGCCAAGAACGCCAAGGACTGCGAGGGTGAAGCCGGTGTGGCTCTGTACACCAGCAACTCGTTCGGTGCACTGGTTCTGGCCGTCAACGACCCAACCGCGGGCTTCGGTATCGATGGCGTCTCCGGCGACATGACCGTATCCAGCAACGGTATCTGTAACCTCAGCACCCCGGTTTGGGACGAGGCCAACAAGACTCTCAACTGGACCGCCGCCGCGCCTCACTTTGCCGCCGATGGCAAGACCGTGAACCAGGGCTTCTACAAGGCAATGATTCCGGTTGCCGACGCCAAGCTGCTGTGGGGTCTCACCAACCCGAACGACGCCGCAACCGCGCTGCAGGTGAGCATGACCACCGCCACCGATGGCACCGAGGTCAATGCGGTCAAGTCCATCGCGGTGAAGAACAACTTCATCATCATCTCCAGCACCGGCTACCAGTACTCGAAGCCGACCTTCAAGATCAAGCGCAACCCTGCCTACAAGCCGAGTGGTTCGGGCGCAGCTTCGGGTGCCAAGAAGACCATTACCTGCGTGAAGGGCAAGGTCGTGAAGAGCGTTCCTGCAACCGCTGCTTGCCCTAAGGGTTACACCAAGAAGTAGGGGTAAGTCTATCGTCGGAGGCGGGTCGTCAGTCAGGACTGGTGGCCCGCTTTCGTGTTTTTGGGTCTCTACGTTTGCGGGCCCATTGGTGCGTATGCCCGGCCATCCGCGTTGGAGGCTACGGTGTCCAATACGCTTGGAGAGTGAATCAACTGCCGCCATCCGCCGACCCAGACCAGAACCCGTCGCCGGAGCTGACCACCTGGGGTGTCGGCCCTTGGCAGGGCGAGTGGCCGTTGGATGCGAACGGTGTGCTGGACCCGGTGCTAGACCCGGAGCTGCTTGAAAACGGCGATACCCGCAACGTGCTGGACAAGTACCGTTACTGGAAGATGGCGGCGATCATCGCCGACCTCGATGTGCGCCGCCACAAGTTCCACGTTGCCATCGAGAACTGGCAGCACGACCTAAACATTGGCTCCATCGTTCGCACGGCTAACGCATTCTTGGCGGCCGAGGTGCACATCATCGGCAACAAGCGCTGGAACCGGCGTGGGGCCATGGTGACCGACCGCTATCAGCACGTGCGCCACCACCCAACCGTTGATGACTTCGTGGCTTGGGCCGCCACCGCGGGCGAGGGTGCTCCTGGGGAGCCGAACCCGTTGCCGATCATCGCTATCGACAACGTGCCGGGCTGCCAGCAGATCGAGCGCTACTCGCTGCCTCAGGAGTGTGTGCTGCTCTTCGGGCAGGAAGGGCCGGGGCTCTCGGAGGCGGCCATCGCGGCTTCTCAGGTGGTCCTGGAAATCACGCAGTATGGGTCGACTCGCAGCATCAACGCGTCGGCCGCTGCGGCCATCGCCATGCATCGCTGGGTGATGCAGCACGAGTTTGGTTCCAACTAGGCTTAACTGCATGGCAGACAGAAGCAAAATCACCGCATGGCTCACCGACATGGACGGCGTGCTGGTGCACGAAGGCCACGCGATTCCGGGCGCGCCCGAGCTGATTCAGCAGTGGCTTGAAACCGAAACCCCGTTCCTGGTTCTGACCAACAACAGCATCTACACCCCGCGCGACCTCGCGGCCCGACTGCAAGCCGGTGGCCTGCACGTGCCGGAAGACCGCATCTGGACCAGCGCGTTGGCAACCGCCGACTTCCTGCACAAGCAGAAGCCAAACGGCACCGCCTTCGTGATTGGTGAGGCCGGCATGACCACCGCGCTCCACGAGATCGGATACGTAATGACCGATCAAAACCCCGACTACGTGGTGCTGGGCGAAACCCGCAACTTTAGCTTCGACAACCTGACCAAGGCAATCCGCCTAATCCTGGCAGGTGCGCGTTTCATCGCCACCAACCCGGACGCTACCGGCCCATCGCTGGACGGCGTGCTACCCGCCACCGGATCTGTCGCTGCCCTAATCACTAAGGCCACCGGCAAAGACCCATACATCGTGGGCAAGCCAAACCCAATGATGTTCCGAAGTGCACTCAACAAGATCAAGGCGCACTCGGAGACAACCGGCATGATCGGTGACCGCATGGACACCGACGTAGTCGCCGGCATCGAGGCAGGTCTGCACACCGTGCTGGTGCTAACCGGCATCAGCGACCAGACCGAGATTGAGCGCTACCCGTTCCGTCCGACCGAAATCCTAGACTCGGTAGCCGACCTGCTGCACTAGTCGTCTGCACCTTCGCGCTCGCCGCCGAAGCTGAGACCGCCCTTGGCACCCTTTGCGCCCTTGCCGGTTGGGGTGCTGGATGAAGCGTGGGCAAAAGTAATCTTTGGGCTGGCCGCCGCGCTGATTGCGCTCTTGAGGCTGCTGGAGGCAGCCGAGCTGTTGGCCGCGGTGGCGGCAGAAGATGCGGCATTGGTGGCGGTCGCGCTGGTGGCGCCGGCAGCGGTTCCGGCCACAGCGGTAGCAGTTCCCTCGGCCTCGGCCTGGGCTACCGCTGGGTTCATGAGGTTGGTGCCAAACAGCACTCCCAGACCCAGGGTGGCCACACCGGCGATGCCGAACAGCGCCTTGCCTGCTGCACCCATGCGGCTGTTCATGGTCTTGTGTTCACCGGCAACCTTGGAATCGGCGAGGTCGCCTGGTGCGTGCTCCACGAACTCTACGGCTGGGCCGTCCTGCTGGAAGCTTGATCCAAAGTACTCGTAGTCACGCATTTTTCCATCTCCTCGATTTTGCGTTCTTGTGAGTGATACCGGTTTGAAACTTGTTTGGTGCTGATTTCAGTTTGGCCGGGAGGCGAAGTGCGCAAAAGCGAATTGGTGGCTTTCGGTGCAAGCTCGCAGCGTGCTTTGGGCGTTCACGCAGCCAGCTAGCAGAAAACTCTCAGACAATCGGCCTTGCGCAATGAATTGGCGCCGGTTGCGAGGCTCGTTCGCCGAAAAATGGAGGACCCGCCCAGCCTTTTGCGGCTGGGCGGGTCCTCCTGGAATGGCCGGGGTTAGTCGTCGCCACCTTCGTGTTCGGCACCCTCGAAGTGCTGCTCGTGCGATCCACCGTTGAAACGAGGCGCACCCTGGCGGCCACCGGCAACGGTCGAACCGGTGCCGCCGGAAACGCCACTGCTGTAGTTGGAACCAGCGCCTCCAGCGCTTCCTGCGCTCGGGGTAGCAGAGCTGGTGTGGCTAAAGTTGAGCGCCGGCAGAGGCTGGGCTGCCACCACGCTTCCGGCAGCATTTCCGGATCCGCTTGTGCCCGACTGCGAAGCCGAAGATCCAGAACCGGTAGGTGCCGCCGGGCTAGACGAAGGCGTAGCCGTAGCGCTCGGGCTTGGTGATGCTGAGGCCGGGGCGCTGTTGGTGAAGCTGGCTCGGCCGGTCAACGAGGAACCGGCGGCTGCCGCGCCAAAGGCCGAGCCCTGGGCGCTTCCAGCGTTGACACTCTCGGAACCCGCAGAGCTCCGAGAGACGGTTGCACCAGCACCCGACGCTGAGGTAGTTGCTGTATCGCCGGCTGCGGCGGCGCCATCGGTGGTTGCTGCCTGCGCTTCGCCATCGGTGCCGGCTGCCGAAGAAGCCAACTGGGTGCCAAACATGAGGCCGGCGGTCACTACCGCGGCACCTGCCAGCGTGAAGATTGCCTTGCTGGCCATGGTGAAGGTGGGGGCAAGGCCCGGCTTGGGTAGGTCTCCCGGAGCCTGCTCCCAAAGCGGAACGGTGTTGCCTTTTGGTTGGAGTTGGTCTCCAACGTATTCGTAGTCGCGCATGATGCCCCCGTTAGGTGGTTTGAAGTAATGAGAGGTGGTGCTTTCAGTATTTAGGTAGCGCGCGGTGGCTAAACAGGGAAAATTCTTGATTCACATGAATCTATGGCCACTCACACATAAAACGCACATGGCTCACATATGAAACACTCAGGTTCAGGCACACCCGATAACCTTGCAGGATGCACATCCTGATTTTTCTGGATCAAAATCCAGCTTCGCTGGGGGGCGTTCAGGCCAGTGTGCTGCTGCAGCAGAAGTATCTAGAGCGGGCAGGGCACCGAGTCACCGTTGCCGCCCCGGCCAGCAAATTCGGCCGCAAGTCGGTGCCCGGGCAGATCATTTATCCGAGTTTTCCGCTGACCCCAAACCGCGAATACAACGCAACCGCAAACCTCGGTGGCGCCTACCGGCAGATTGTGGCCGAGCTTGAGGCCATCGGCCAGCCCGTAGACGTAGTGCACGTGCAGGCGGACTGGTGGGGTGCGCTGCTCGGCGTTGGCTTCGCGGTTAAGCAAAACCTGCCACTTGTAAACACCCTGCACACCAACCTGATCATCGGCGCCAACAAGGTGGTAGGCATCATGGGCGCCCGCCTGCTGTTCTGGATGCACTCGGAACTTTTTGGTCGCTGGGTGGAGGGCCGCGCCTGGAAAGGTTCGGTCAACGGTTGGCGATACCTTCGCCAGATCTGCTCCAAGAGTGCGGTTGTCATAGCGCCAAGCGGGCACTTCGCGCGCCTGGTTCGCCAGATGGCCGTTGCCTCCGACCCCGTAGTTATTCCAACCGGCGTGGACGATGCCGCGCTGCACGGCCTGTTCGATGGCCGTGAGCCAGCAAGCGAGAGTAACCCTGTGCTGTTTGCCTGGAGTGGCCGCTTCAGCCACGAAAAGCGCATGATGGAGTTCTTGCAGGCCTTCGCCCTTGCGAACGTGCCGGCCCAGGTGCAAATTTTCGGCAACGGCCCGCTAGAAAAGCAGGCGCGTGAATTCATCGCCGAGCACAACCTAGGCAGTCGCGTCACCATCGTCGGGCGCGTCACCCACGACGAAATGCTGCACCGCCTGGCCGCCAGTCACGCGCTGGTTCAGACCTCGGTGGGGTTCGAGACCCAGGGAATGACCGTTTATGAGGCGGGTGTGGTTGGCACGCCATCCATCCTGTGCGACTGGAACATCGCCGATGACCTGCCGGATGACTCCTACTGGCGCGTGAGCGGGCAATCGGTGGAGGCGCTCGCCGAGGCGATCCGGTTGGCACACGACGACGTGATGGTCGGCCGAGCCAAGCAGATTGACCTTCGTGGGCAGATGTATCAGAGTCAGCTCTACCAGCGCTCCATCGAAGTCTACGAGCGTGCGATTGCAGGGCACCGGGCCTAGCCTGGTCACCTCAGAAGATAACTAATTGGTATGGATTTGACCGCGCGAAACACGTGGCTAACCCCAGCCCCCTAAACTCCTAGTTATCTACAAAATTTGGGGGAAATTTTGAGCAAGCTGGCGCGCACCATAACCGCAATCGTTGCACTTCTGGCTGTGGGGTTAACGCCGACCATCGCAAGTGCGGCCGACAACAATCCGGTGCCCGTCGGCGGCAGACAAACTATTTGGGCAGTGCCAGCATTTCCGCATTCGGCAGCCGGCACTCGGAGCCCCGGCAGCCTGTACGAGGATGTTGCTTTTGCGGGCAATGCACTAACCGGCACACTGGTTGTCCCAACGCTAACGTCACAGAATTCAGTTGGCTCAGAGCACGCTTGTGAGTCGGATGCTGCATGCGTCACTTCGGATTATTCACTGGTACGTGCAAACGGAATGTTCCCTGTTTGCCAAAGCATGGAGCAAGGTCCATGCTTGCTTTCCATGGAGTATTCGTCAGGAGTAAGTGACTACAGGTCCGCGGTTTTCTCTGGAGTCTTGGATGAGAGTCCAACCGCCAGCGAACTATCTTTGATAGCACCCCAAGCCGGGCAAACATTGGTCAAAACTGTGATGCATTTAGGTTGGGGGTCCAACAAGTTGGGGATTCCTGCTAGCGCTGCCGGGCCTCTCCTTTTTCACCTTCCAGGCGTTACCAATGGTGCAGGTGTTGACACGTTTATGGTCCAAGCCAGTTTTAGTTACAACGGCACTCTAGGCCCGAGTGGAATAGTCATGGGCGATTTTGGTGGATTCAAATTGTCAGTTGTGCCGGTAAAAAACGATGCCGCTCAGCCTTCAAGCATTCGGGTCAGTGAATGGCTCGATAGCAAAGGTGCGACCCATGTTTCAGCTGGTGGCAGCGGGTCCTATCTGCCGAGTGAAAGTCCATATGTTTCCCAAGAAGGCCGTGGCTTTTCCGCATCATTTCCCCCTGATTTAAAACTGCGGCTTAAGTTGAGACTTCCCAGTAGTTTGGGGGGCTGGCTGCAAGGAAGGGCTGACAATCCAGACATCACGCTTGAAAGAAATACAGATTCAAGTAACTTGCTTACTTTGGAAGCCAATCCAACTGCGGTTCCCGTTACGGGGGCAGAATTCGGAATAAACGATCCTGTTCTGGAACAAATACATGACTTAATAGGGCTTTCGAGCGAATGGGTATCTTCGGCGCGTTCGCGGGCGGCCGCTGGAGCTAGCGGATTTGGGCTTATCGAATTTCCAAATTCTCTTGCGCTCGCAAGGTTGGTTGATCTCGAGCCCTACTTGGGATCAACTGCCAAGGGAAGTACGAGCATTTGGGAATTTCAATCACTTGCCTCCTCAAACCTTTGTATGACTGACAATCGGTCATTGCAGGGGGTTCTGACCACCAACGCGATGGTCTACCAACCTGAACTTCCTATGCTGCAAAACGGGCAGTTGACATACAAAGTTGCTGGTTTGCATTTTGACTCGCAGGGAAATGTTTTCCAGGGAACCTATAGTTTCATAATGAAGGACTCGGTCGCGCGCTGCCTCTATGGCTTCAAGGGTGCAGGCCCAATCTCCGGCACGGTCACAGTGACCAGCAGTGATGGTGCAGAGAACGTGGCCTACACCAACGTCACCGATGATGGCCAGTGGCTCAAGCTCACTGCGCATGGATTCACCTTCAGTAACCCAACCATCAGTGCAAAGTTGACCCAGGCCGGTGCCACAACTGACGCGCCAGCAACAGGTTCTGGAGCCAGCGCAGGCGCATCGGCGTCAGTGATAAAGTCCATCACCTGCGCCAAAGGCAAGTTGACTAAAAAAGTCACCGGTTCCTCTGCCAAGTGCCCAACCGGTTGGAAGAAGAAGTAGCGCCACTTTCGCCCTCGGCGGTTTAAGGAACCGAAGGTAAACTGTCCTCCAACAGGCATGTTTTGGGGGAAACAATGAAGGCAACTCAATTCTGGAGAAAAGCCTTAGTAGTGCTAGGCGCGGTGGCTTCGAGCGCATTGCTGCTAGGGACGGCTGTGAATGCGTCTCCTTATTCACCAAACATCCCGTTCGACCCAAACACCTACGGAATTAGCTTTGTAGATTCCTATATGACTTCCGGCGGTGGCGCCTCACACATAGTTGCGTTGTCCACAGAGCAAATCTCGGGCATGCCCAACGAGTACCTTTGCAACGACAGCAGAAGCGGGGTCTGTGACTTCAAGGTTAATCATGCTTCTGCCTACACGATCATGCCTATTTGCTCAGCGAGTGTGGCCACCGATTGCGTTGAGAACTTTGCCATGGCAACAGGAGAAGGCGGCTACGTCCCAGCAACCTTTTTGAAAAGCCTTGGAGGGACAACGTTCGCTGCCTCACCAAGTGAAAATCTGCCTACCGGCGGCACCCCGAGTTTATGGAAAAGCCAGGTAACGAATGGTGGCGGATCCAATACCTACGAGGTCTTTGTTCAGGTTCATTCCGACTTTCGTGGTGGGAAATTTATTCCAAACGATATGAGCGCGACGGTGGTTCCGTACACACAGGTGAGCGGGGCGTATCAGCCAGTTTCTGACCAGAGCTTGAAACTCCCTAATGGGCGCATGGCGGTTAGCAGCGGTGGTTACGTTGGGGGCTGCGCCTGGACGGACAGCGGTACTTGCGGAAATCAGGAAGACTTCGCTCCCGAATCCAAAGTTAAGGTGACCATTCGCTTAGACGGCCAATTGGGCGGCTGGTTCAAAGGTCGAATAAGCGAGGCAGGCATCACTGTCACGCCAGGCGGAACTTACAACGAAATAGCGGTATCTGGAAAGCCGGTATCTGTTGCCAACATCGCTGTTGTAACGCCCAAGGCAGATGCCCCTGCAGCGGTCGCCGAATACTTTGCTCAGTGGCCGGGATACATTGGCGGGGTCTCAACCACCAGAGTTGATTACCCAAACGCATTCCAAGCACTTAATGCCTTCCGCCTAGCTGCCGGCGATAAGGTACAGGGCCAGACGTCAACCTGGTCCTTTGGTTCATTCGGTGCTTCGGGAAACCCCTGCCTAACCGATACCTCAAAAGTGCAGGGCTTGGTCACCACTAACGCCACCGTCTATGACGGTAAAGCACCCCAATTCAACAACGGTGTGCTCAGTTACAGCGTGGGCAGCTACCACTATTTGCCAGACGGTAAAACTTTGAACTTGGGGACCTACGACTTGATCATGCGCAAGGACACGGCTCGGTGCCTCTACGGTTTCAGCAAGGCGCCGATAGCCGCAAGTGTGAGTGTCACTAGCGACAGCGGCACCGAGAATGTAGCGAACACAAATTTCACCGAAGATGCTAACTGGGACCGCTTTACAGCCCACGGGTTCACTTTCAGTAACCCGACTATTTCGGTTGCGTTGTCTCAGGATGCTGTGGCATCATCCGGAACCTCAGCCAAATCAATTACCTGCACCAAAGGCAAGTTGACTAAAAAAGTCACCGGTGCCGCCGCAAAGTGCCCTGCCGGCTGGAAGGAGAAGTAACAACTAGCCCGCAAACCCCGCTGCCGCTAAACTTTAAAGGTTGCGACATCTCGCAACCCTAAGCCGCGTAGTGCGCGGCAATCCCGCAATGCAAAAGGGGAATAAGCATGCCTGCAGTAGTAATCATCGGTGCGCAGTGGGGCGACGAAGGCAAGGGTAAGGCAACCGACCTCCTGGCCGAACACATCGACTACGTTGTCAAGTTCAATGGCGGCAACAACGCTGGCCACACAGTGGTCATCGGCACCGAGAAGTACGCGCTTCACCTGCTGCCATCCGGCATCCTCACCCCGGGCGTGACCCCGGTCATCAGCAACGGCGTGGTCATCGACCTCGGTGTGCTGTTCTATGAGATCGAGGCCCTCGAGAGCCGCGGCATCGACACCTCGCGTCTGCGCGTCTCGGCCAACGCCCACGTTATTGCGCCATACAACGTGACCCTAGACAAGGTCTCCGAGCGCTTCCTCGGTAAGCGCGCCATCGGCACCACCGGCCGCGGAATCGGACCTACTTACGCCGACAAGATCAACCGCGTTGGCATCCGCGTGCAGGACCTGTTCGACGAGAGCATCCTGCGCCAGAAGGTGGAGGCAGCGCTGGTCGGCAAGAACAACCTGCTGACCAAGGTTTACAACCGTGCCGCAATCCGCGCCGATGAGGTGGTGGCCGAGCTCCTGAGCTACGCCGAGCGCCTGCGCCCATACGTAGCCGATACCGCTTACGAGCTACACCAGGCGATCGCCGGTGGCAAGCTGGTTCTGTTTGAGGGTGGCCAGGCCACCATGCTGGACGTTGACCACGGAACCTACCCGTTCGTGACCTCGTCCAACGCGACCGCCGGTGGCGCGTCTACCGGTTCGGGCATCGGCCCGGCCGAGTTCAAGACCGTCATCGGTATTGTGAAGGCCTACACCACCCGCGTTGGCTCGGGTCCATTCCCTACCGAGCTCTTCGACGAGGACGGCGAATTCCTGCGCTCGGTGGGACACGAGTTTGGCACCACCACCGGCCGTCCACGCCGATGTGGTTGGTATGACGCCCCGATCGCCCGCTACTCGGCGCGCATCAACGGCGTTACCGACTTCGTGTTGACCAAGCTAGACGTGCTCACTGGCATCCCGCAGATTCCGGTCTGTGTTGCCTACGACGTCGATGGCGTGCGCATGGACGAAATGCCTGTCAGCCAGACCGATTTCCACCACGCCAAGCCAATCTACGAGTACTTCCCGGGCTGGACCGAGGACATCTCTGGCGCCCGCACCATGGCAGACCTGCCGCAGAACGCGCAGGACTACATTGCCAAGCTGGAGCAGCTCTCCGGTGCCCGCATCAGCGCCATCGGCGTTGGTCCGGCTCGCGACGCCATCATCGTGCGTCACGACATGCTGGAAGCCAAGTAACGCTTCCTTAATGGCGAAGGCCCCGAACCTGATGGTCCGGGGCCTTCGCTAATTCTTGGGTTGTAGCGCCAGTTAGCTTTCAGCTACATCGTGGCGGTTGGGCTTGGGGTTGCGGTCTTCACCGGCGACTTGATGCCGGCGTTGTCGAACGCGGTGTTGCACATGGTCTCGAGGCGGGTCGAAACGCCATCGATGGCACTGAAGCCGTTGCGCAGCGCGGTTGCGTTGCTGACATCCAGGCTCTGGATGTCCGAGGCTACCTGCACGTAGCCCTTGGCGAGTGCGCCATCGGTGGCCGACTGGCTGCGAGCCTGGGCGATCGCCGGCAGCAGGGCGCCAACGTAGTTGCTGACCGCGGTCTTGGCGGTTGGCTTGTGGTCGTGGGCGGTAACCTCGGCCAGGAAGGCCTTCTGTGCCTTGTGGAAACCAATCACGAAGGTCTTGCAGCCGGCAACGTCCTTGGCGGCATTCTGGGCTGGAAGCACGGTGGTGCCGTAGTACACAACACCTGCGATGATCAGCACAACCGCCGCACCGATGGCGATGAGGCTGCGGACCCAGGTCTTGTTGGAGGCGTCTTTTTGGCTTGGCTTAGCTGCGGAAGTCATTGGACAAGGTTACCTGATGCACCTTATGTAAGTGGCGCGGCCTAGCGTATTTGTGGCCGTTGTTGGGCGTATGTCCGGGGTAGTGGGCTAGACGCCCGGAACCACGCGATACGGGCGCTTGAGGTCTAGCTCGATGGAGCTGGTGCCGGATGCCACGGCGATGTGGATGTTTGCGTTTACGCGGGCCATGCCTCGGTGCTGCATCAGGAACGTGTAGAGGCTCTCCGACTCAAATTGGGGAATGTAGCCGAGCACCACGCCGCCGGCTGTCACCGCAACGGCGTGCGAGCTGTCCGGGTTGGTGGGCTCCACCACGAGTGCGGCCTGGAGCTCCAGGGTGGTGCCGTCGGCCACGCCGGCATACTGGCGCAGGTCCTCGAAGTTGTGGCCAAAGTTGTTGGTTCCGGCCACGGTCTGCCGGTATTCGTCGTCTCCCTCTAGGGCCACCGCGGTGGTGGTGGCCATGCCAACCTCGGGAGGTAGTTTGCCGTCGAATGGAGCCGCCGTGAGTTGGCGTTTGGTATGGGTGCGGGTCTGAGACTGCCACCAGCCGGCGAACACGATTGCCGCACCCAGTAGGCCGCCGATGCCCGCCGAAAGCCAAATGGGCGCATTGAAATAAGCGCCTGCGACCACGAACAGTGACAGGACGCCTGCGAATTTCAAGACGGCGGTAAGCATCTATCGGCAAATTTACCGGTGAGGGTCAACAATATGGCCGAACCGCCCCTGCGGCCTGTGGATAACTTTTCGGAGGCGGTCCTCGGTGGCTATTATTCGCCGTTGGAGCTGGGGATGCGGTGTCCGGGGCGTCCCGCCTAGGCGTCGCCGTTGGGCCGCCCGTTGCGCTGCTGCTAAGGAAGTAGCTGGCTAGGTTAGCGGTAATCACCGAAAGCATCGCGACGCCACCCAGCATTAGGACCACCGCTATGGAACGCCCCTCCCAGGTGATGGGGTAGTGGTCCCCGTAGCCCACGGTGAAAATGGTGACGCAGGCCCACCAGATGGCGTCACCGAAGTTGTGGATATTGGAGTTGGCCACCTGAGACTCCGCCTCATAGACGCCGAGCGCGCCCGCGAAGGTCAGTAGCGGCAGCACGATCGCAACGTACAGGTTCACGCGCCCCTGCAGCGACTGAACTACGCGGGTGAGCAGGCCGATCGCCATCAGAATGCGCAGAACGCGCAGGAAGCGGAAGACGGGAACGATGATGGCGATGATCTCGATTACGTTTGCCCGCAGGAAGGCCCGTTTGTTCTTGTGGAAACTGAAGCGGAACAGGAAGTCCACGATGAACGCCACCCAGATGAGCAGGATCGCACCCTCCACCAGGTCGTAGCCGATTGGCCCTAGCGGAGCCAGGACCTGAACGGCCCAAAGGGCCAGGAACAGAACGGCAAGAACGGCAAGCGGGATGGCCGTGCGGCGTTCCCAGCGCTCAATCGCCAGCTCCCGCCGGTCTAGTTCGCCTGTGTTGGTTGGAATTCTGCTCACAGCAATAAGGCTAGCGTGTTGGTTTTTGCGCTTGTTTAATTGAGAGGATATGGCAAAGCGCAAGGGCTCCCCAGATTCGGGTGATTTCAACCAGGACATCGATGAAGCGGTGGACAACTGGGGTGCTGCCGCGCTTGGAATCGATCCGCTTCTGGCGTCGTTCACATCGGTGGCGTACGCACCGGTTCGTCCACACGTACCGTTCTATCGTTTTTTGCACTACCCCGATATCTTGGACCTTCGCAAGAACGGTTTCGAGCTAGAGGAGTTCATTCCCACCTTCGACCTCCTGGAGGACGCCAAGTATTCGCAGGCTTTGCGTGTGCACTCCATGCTTCACCTGCACACCGAAAACCCGAATCCAATCTGGAACCCCAAGCGGGCGCGCCAGATCGAGTTCGAGGTGCGGGCCGCCCTGCACCGATACGGCTCCGGTGAGGTTCCAACTCTGCTCCGCCGCATCATCGGTCGTGCCTTCCCGGGTGAGTCAATCAGTCACCTATCGGTGGATCTGATTCACATCTTCTTCTGGGCTGCGATGGCCGAGGCGGCACGCAAATACGCCTGGCGCGACCAGCGGCTGGCCTACTGGGCCGACTACCTTGCCTACCCGGTGAAGGCCGTTGGATTCACCAAGTGGAGCCGTGCCGCGGTTGCAGGCGATGGCGGGCCCGGTAGCGGCACTGCTGCGGCCGCCTAGCCGCTGCGTTCTGGTGCCGTCACCTAACAACTTGCTAATAGAAAATCCCCGAGGTTGCCCTCGGGGATTTTCACATGACTTGTTAGCCGAATAGCTCCGGGATGGTTCCCTTCCAGCTGTCTCGCAGGTCTGCCAGGTCGAAGTCGGCAACGTCCTTGATGGCAAGCACTGCGCCATCCAGGCCGGCACCCACACCCTTGACATCGGTTACACCGATGCGGAGGACGGGCACGTTGCGCGCCTCACACAGGCCGACGAACTTCACGTCGTCCTCGCGGCCGACCGAAACCAGTACGCGGCCGGTTGACTCCGAGAATAGGGCTGCGGTTAGGTCTACGCCGTCGCGCTCCATGAGCTCGCCCAGCCAGACGCGGGCACCGACACCAAAGCGCAGGCTGCTTTCGACAACCGCCTGAGCCAGACCGCCGTCTGCCAGGTCGTGAGCCGAAGCCAGCAGGCCCTGAAGGCTAGCGCCCTGCAGCAGGTCTGCCAAGGCCTTCTCGCCGGCCAGCGAAACCACCGGAGGCTTACCGCCCAGGTGATCGTGGATGACGCCGGCCCAAGCCGAACCATCCAGCTCATCGCGGGTTACGCCCAGCAGGTAGATGTTGTGGCCCTCGTCCTGCCAGCCCGAAGGAATGCGGCGGGCAACATCGTCGATGACACCGAGCACACCAACGACCGGGGTCGGGTGAATGGCTACGTCGCCGGTCTGGTTGTAGAACGAAACGTTTCCGCCGGTAACCGGGATTCCCAGCTCCAGGCAGGCGTCGGCCAGGCCAGCGGTTGCCTGCTGGAACTGCCACATGACCTCCGGGTTCTCAGGCGAACCAAAGTTGAGGCAGTTAGTGACGGCCATCGGGTTCGCGCCCGAGGATGCCACGTTGCGGTAGGCCTCGGCCAGCGCCAGCTGGGCACCGGCGTAAGGGTCTAGCTGGCAGAAGCGGCCGTTGGCATCGGTGGCGATAGCCACACCAAGACCGGTCTCCTCCGAGACACGGACCATGCCCGAGTCGTCTGGCTGAGCCAACGCGGTGTTGCCGCCAACGTAGTGGTCGTACTGGTCGGTGACCCAGCTCTTGTCGGCCTGGTTAGGGCTGGAGACAACCTGGACCAGCTGAGCCGCAAGCTCGGTGGCGTTGTCGTTGGCGCGAGCCAGACCGCGGTTTGCAACCGAGTCGCCGTTCAGGGCGTCGATCCAGGTCGGGTAGGCAACCGGGCGGTGGTAGACCGGGCCGTCGTGAGCCACGGTGCGTGGTGGGACGTTGACGATCTCTTCGCCGTGCCAGTTGATGTACAGGCGGTCCTCGTTGATTACCTCTCCGAGGATGGAGTATTCAACTTCCCACTTCTCCACCAGAGCGATGAAGGCCTTGAGGTCCTTCTTAGGCACGATGCCCATCATGCGCTCCTGCGACTCCGACATCAGAATCTCTTCCGGAGTCAGGCTCTCGTCGCGCTTCAAAACCTTCTCTAGGTCGACGCGCATACCGGCGCCACCGTTGGAAGCAAGCTCGCTGGTGGCACAGCTAATGCCGGCACCTCCGAGGTCCTGAATACCGGCTACGACGCCGGCGTGGTACAGCTCCAAGCAGCACTCGATGAGCACCTTCTCGGCGAAGGGGTCGCCAACCTGAACGGCTGGGCGCTTGGTTGGGCCGGTGCTGTCGAAGGTCTCCGATGCCAGGACCGAAACACCACCGATACCGTCGGCGCCGGTGCGGGCACCGAACAGGATTACCAGGTCGCCAGGGTTAGAGGCCTTGGCAAGCTTCAGGTCCTCGTGGCGCAGGGCGCCAACGCTGAGGGCGTTTACCAGCGGGTTGCCCTGGTAGACCTTGTCGAAGACGGTCTCGCCACCGATGTTTGGCAGGCCAAGGCAGTTTCCGTAGAAGCTGATGCCCGAGACCACGCCGTGCACAACGCGGGCGGTGTCTGGGTTTTCAACCGCACCGAAGCGCAACTGATCCATTACGGCGATTGGGCGAGCACCCATGGTGAGGATGTCGCGGACGATGCCGCCGACGCCGGTTGCGGCGCCCTGGAAAGGCTCGATGTACGAAGGGTGGTTGTGGCTCTCCACCTTGAAGGTGACTGCCCAACCCTCGCCGATGTCAACCACGCCGGCGTTTTCGCCCATGCCCACCATCAGGTGCTTCTTCATCTCATCGGTGACCTTTTCACCAAACTGACGAAGGTAAATCTTGGAGCTCTTGTAGCTGCAGTGCTCCGACCACATGACCGAGTACATGGCCAGCTCGCTGCTGGTAGGGCGACGGCCCAGGATCTCCTTGATGCGGTCGTACTCGTCCTGCTTCAGGCCGAGCTCCTTCCAAGGCTGTGCCTTTTCCGGGGTGGTGGCCGCAACGGCCACGGTGTCCAGGTTGGCTACTGGGTTTACTAGTTCGCTCATGCGTTCACTACCGCCTTGATAACACTCTCGAAGAACTTGGCGCCATCGACGCCGCTGCGCATGGTGCCGAAGGTGTCCGGACCGAAACCGGCCTCGACGGCATGCTCTGGGTGAGGCATGAGGCCCACGACGTTGCCGCGTTCGTTGCGCAGGCCGGCGATGTCGTTCATGGAGCCGTTCGGGTTGACCTCCAGGTAGCGGAAGGCAACCAGGCCCTCGCCCTCCAGGCGCTTCAGGGTTTCGGCGTCGGCGATGTAGCCGCCCTCACCGTTCTTCAGCGGGATGGTGATCTCCTGGTTCAGCTCGAAGGCGTTGGTCCAGGCGGTGTCAACGTTTTCTACGCGCAGCTTCTGGTCGCGGCAGATGAAGTGCTGGTTCTCGTTGCGGATTAGGCCGCCAGGCAGCAGGTGGCTCTCCACCAGAACCTGGAAACCGTTGCAGATTCCCAAGACCGGAAGGCCACCGTTAGCGGCCTTGACGATCTCCTGGGTCACTGGGGCCTGGGCGGCGATAGCGCCACAGCGCAGGTAGTCGCCGTAGCTGAAGCCACCAGGCAGAACCACTGCGTCAACCTTGTGCAGGTTTGCGTCGGCGTGCCATAGCGGCACGACCTCGGCACCGGCCAGACGAACTGCGCGAGCTGCGTCGCGGTCGTCCAGGGTGCCCGGGAAAGTTACAACACCGATTTTCATGCGTAAGTCCTCTTCGCGCCCTTGGCCTAGGCCTCGACGTGGATGTTGACTACGTCTTCGATGACGCCGTTCGAAAGGAAGCTCTCGGCGATCTCGCGAGCGCCCTCGAGGTCCTCGGCGGTCGGGGCGTCGGCCAGGTGAATCTCGATGCGCTTGCCGATGCGCACGTTCTGAATCTTGCCGTAACCCTGACGGTGCAGGGCGTTTGCGACTGCCTTGCCCTGAGGGTCAAGCAGGTCGGCCTTTGGCATTACCTCAACGATGATTTTTGGCACAGATGGCTCCCGATTTTTGGCCTAAACAGGCGGAATGACGCGCCCTAAGCGACGTTGGCGGACACTTCAAGTTTAGCGCGCCCGAAGCTCCACGTTGGGCAGTTCTGGTGCGGGAATCCAACCGCCGACGCTGTCCGGGAAGGTGGCGCCGAAGCGGTCGTGGCTGGCCATTACCCTGGCCGGGTCGTCGCTGCCGCGGTCGTTCCAGAGCTGGCGCATTTCGATGATCTCCCGGTGACTGCGACCGATGAAGTTCCACCACATGACCAGCTGTTCGTTGAACGGTGCCCCACCGATGAGCAGGGCCTCGGTGCCCGGCCGATGCGCCTGGATGGCCACCCCGGCATCGCCCGCCGGCAGGTAGATGAGCTGGCCGGCGTCAACGTGGCGGCCGTCTACCTCTAGGCTGCCGTTGAGCGGCAAAATGCCGTGTTCGAAATCGCGTCGGATCGGCAGCATGACCGCCTCTTTACCATCGATGCCAAACTGCGCGCCCACCAGCGGCCAGTGCATCGTCGCCGGGCTGGTAACTCCGTGGAAACCGCCGGCGAATACCCGGGCGTGGAAGCCGCGGCCTACCACGCGTGGCAGGCTGGCGTGGTGCTCGAAACTGGGTTCGATGTGCCTAGCGGAATCGGGAAGCGCAATCCAAAGCTGGACCGCGTGCATAACGTTGGCGGCCGTGGACTGTCCCGGCTCGCCCAGCAGGCGGCGTTCGGCGATCGTCAGAAGCGCGCTGGTGTCCACCTTGGGTTCCGGGGGAGTCACCCCCAGCTCGCTGTGCGCGATTCCTCGTCCCGCGGTCATCAGGTTGAACTCGCCCGGCAGCAGGGTCTGAACCGAACCGATGGAGTCCCGGTGCTCCACTGCGCCCTCGACCAGCCAGGTTGCGGTCTGCAGACCGGTGTGCGGATGGGCCGCGACCACCATGGCGTCGTCGGCGACGGTGGGGCCGAAGTGATCTAGGAAGCACCAGGCGCTAATTTTGCGCAGGCCCGCTTGGGGCAGCAGGCGCTGCACCTCCACTCCGGTTCTGGTTGTCAGGCGGATGGGCCTCGGGGCAATGACTTGGGCGGCCGGGTGCTGCATGTACCTAGTCAACCGGAGGAGCCGCCAAAAAATGCCAAGGCGCGCTTTCTAGACGGGTTGCTGGGTCAGCCGCGCTTCGTGGCCGGATGCAGGCGCCACTCGCGCCAGGTTAGCCACACGATGAAGACGTCGAACAGTGTAAGCAAGAGCAGGCCCAGGCTGTAGCCCTGGAGCAGCTGGAAGGTCTGGGTACCGATGAAGATGGCAAGCGCGGCCAGCATCCACGGGTAGGCCCAGCGCTTATCGCGCAGCACCGCCCACACCAGAATCACCTTTACCAAGCCGTGCAGCATAAGGTAGGCGGCTACGTAGTGGGTTTGGCTCAGGTTGATGTTGGTGCCCAGGTGCAGCAAAAACTGGGCGATGACCGCGTGCGGGTCTTCCTGAATTTCCTTGGCAGTAGCCCAGATGGCGAACGCTCGAATCTGAGCCGGCGAGATCACGAACGAGAGGATCGCACCGATGAGTTCCACTGCACCGAAGACACCCTTGGCGCCCACGCCCAGCATGAAGGTGCGGTGCAGCAATTGGGTTTCACCGCGCACCAGCTTCATCGGTAGGTTCCGATGGCTAGCGGGAGGCAGCGGCGGGTCACGTTCTAGGCAACCTCGGTGGTGAGGCGCTCCACAAGCTCGGCGTACTTGGCGGCGGTTTGCGCCACTACCTCGGCGGGAAGCACCGGTGGTACGCCCTGCTGGTCCCAGTTCTCGGCCAGCCAGTTGCGCACCAGCTGCTTGTCGAACGAGTCCTTGCGCTCGCCGCGCTCCCACGCCGCCTTGCTCCAGAAACGAGAGCTGTCCGGGGTCAAAACCTCATCGCCGAGGGTGATGCGGCCGGTCGCCGGGTCTACGCCAAATTCAAACTTGGTGTCCGCCAGAATTAGCCCGGCCTGTTCGGCCAGAACAGAGGCGCGCTCGAAGACAGCGATCGACAGGTCGCGAAGGGCTGCCGCGTTTTCGGCTCCAACCAACTCAACACACTTCTCGAAGGTGATGTTTTCGTCATGCTCGCCCATCGGCGCCTTGTAGGCCGGGGTGAAGATTGGTTCCGGCAGCTTGCCGCCAAAGTGTAGGCCCTCTGGAAGCGCGATGCCGCAGACCGTACCGTCGGCCTGGTATTCCTTCCAGCCGCTGCCGCTGATGTAGCCGCGAACCACACACTCGATCGGGAACATCTCCAGCTTCTTGCAGACCATGGCGCGGCCCGCAACTTCGGCCGGAACCGGCACCTCGTGCGAGATGTGGTTGGGCACGTCTAGCCGATCGAACCACCAGTTGGTGAGCTGGGTCAGGTACTTGCCCTTGCTCGGAATGGCGGGGTCCAGGATGAAGTCGAAGGCGCTAACGCGGTCGCTCGCGACCACCAGGATCAGGTGGCCCAGCGCGGGGTCGAGGCTCTCGTAGAGGTCGCGAACCTTGCCGCTGTAGACGTGGTTCCAGCCTTCAATCTGAAGCGCCGATGCGGTGCCGGCCGGGGTCTGTTCGCTCATTAGACTGCAACCTTCTTGGCGATGTCCTTGCGGTAGTGCGAGCCCTCGAGCTTGATGTGCGCGATTGCCTCGTAGGCGTGCTTGCGGGCGTGCGCGAAGTCGGCGCCAACCGCAACGACGCTCAGCACGCGGCCTCCGGTGGCAACCAGGTGGTCGCCGTCCTGTGCGGTGGCGGCGTGGCAGATCTCCACTCCCGGAACCGCGGCGGCATGGTGCAGTCCGTGAATCGGGCGGTCCGGGGCGGCCTTCTCGGGGTAGCCCTCGCTGGCCAGTACCACGGTGATTGCCACCTCCTTGGTGAAGGTCGGGTCTGGTGCGGTGGCCAGGCTTCCGGTTGCCGCTGCGTGCAGCAGGCCGGCGAGCGGGGTGACGAGGCGGCGGAGCACAACCTGAGTCTCCGGGTCGCCGAAACGGGCGTTGAACTCGATCACGCGGATGCCGCGAGCGGTGACGATGAGGCCGCAGTAGAGCAGGCCAACGAACGGTTCGCCCAGGCGAGCCAGCTCATCGATGGTCGGCTGCGCAACCGTGCGCTGAACCTCTTCGACGAATCCGGCCGGAAGCCAGGGCAGCGGGCTGTAGGCGCCCATGCCGCCGGTGTTTGGTCCCTCGTCGTTGTCGTGGGCTCGCTTGAAGTCTTGGGCCGGGGTGAGCGGAACCACGTTGGTGCCGTCGGCCAGGAAGAAGAGCGATACCTCTTGGCCGTCCAGGAATTCCTCGACCAGGATGCCCATGTCGATGAACTTTTTGGCGTGGGCCAGCGCTGCCGCGCGGTCGCTGGTTACGATTACGCCCTTGCCGGCGGCCAGGCCATCGGCCTTGACCACATAGGGTGCACCGAAGTCGTCTAGCGCTTCCTCAACCTGTTCCATGGTGGTGCACTCGTGCGCCATGCCGGTTGGCACATCGGCTGCGGCCATAATCTCTTTGGCGAAGCTCTTGGAGCCCTCTAGTGCCGCCGCCTTCTGGGACGGACCAAACACCGGGATGCCCGCGGCTCGCAGCGCGTCGCTCACGCCGGCAACCAGTGGCGCCTCCGGGCCGATGATGGTCAGGGTGAAGTTCTCGGCTGTGGCGAAGGCCACAACCGATGCCGGGTCGTTGGCGTTCAGCGGGACGCAGACCACGTCCTGGGCGATTCCGGCATTGCCAGGCGCGCAGACCACGTTGGCGGCTGGAGTGCCGGTGCGGACAAGGGCTTTGACGATTGCGTGCTCGCGCGCACCCGAACCGAGGACAAGAATCTTCACCCCTCAAGTTTAACGGGCGTGCGAACCCGGTGGACCCCCGGTACAAAGCGACGGGATGTCGGCTGGCTTACCGGCCGCCGGCTAGTCCTCGGTGATTGGCAGCGTCAGCCTGAAGCTGGCGCCACGCTTGCGGGCCGCGGTGTTGGCTAGGCACACCAGGGTGCCGCCGTGGGCCTCGGCCAGCGCGCGCGAAATGTTCAGGCCAAGACCCGAGCCACCCTTGGAGCGGGCTCGATCGGTGTCGAGTCGGACGAAGCGACCGAAGATGCGATCGCGCTCGGCGTCTGGAACACCGGGTCCATCGTCGGTGACGGTGACCGTCCACTTCTTGCCGGTGCGGCTGGCACTAACTTCGATCACCGATTCGGTCCAGCGGTTGGCATTGGAGAGCAGGTTGGCTAGCACCTGCTGAATGCGTTCTGGGTCGGCCATGGTCCAGGTCTCCCCGGCTTGGTCGTCCAGGGTCACCTTGAAATCGGTGCCGATGGCGAAGCCATCCACGGTCTGCTGAAGCAGGCGACCCAGGTCTATCTTCTGCTTGATTACCTCGCGGCCGGCAAGTTCTTGCACGTCCAACTGGGCGGCCAGGGTTAGGTCGCCGACGATGCGTCCGGCACGGCGGCCATCGCGCACCACGGCCATCGCGGTCTCCTCGGCCAGCGCTCGGTTGGCCGAGGCGGTGCGTTTGCCCAGACTCAATTCGCGCATTAGGTTGTCAGCGGCGGCCACCATTGAGCTAACGGGGCTACGGAGTTCGTGGGCCACATCGGCGCATAGCTGCCGCAATCGTTCCTCGGCCAGTTGGGCTCGCCGAAGCGAGGTCTCGAGGGCGTCCAGCATCTTGTCGAAGGCGACCGCGGTGCGCCCCAACTCGGTGTCCGGGTCATCCACCTCGAGGCGGCGTCCCAGCTCGCCGTCGGCGATCTCGACGGCTAGCGCGGTCATATCGTTTAGCGGTCTAAGCGCGACTCCGGTAACCAGCCGCAGTGCCAGCACCAGCACCACAAGTGCAACCAGAATGGTAGGAATACCAATCGCCAGAATCTGCCCGTAGATGTCAAGTGCATCAAGCCTCAGGGCGGCCACCGTGACGGTCTCGTTGGTCTTGGGCAGGGTCTCGCTGATGGTGTAGTAGGCGCTGGATTGCTGGATGGTCTTCACCGCGATTGTGGAATCGCTGGAGGGGAAGTCTTCGCCGTCGCGGGTCACGACCACCGAGAATCCGGGTTCGCTCAGCCGGTCTGCCAGGCGGCTAGGGGAGATCTTGTCCTCGAGTGCCAGTGCGCGATCCAAGATGGTCCGGGCCTGCACCTCTTGATTGTGCTGCGATACCGGGCCCAGCGCCAGCGCGATGGAGAACATCACGATGAGCGAGGTGGCCGCCACCGACAGTACGGCGGTGAGGGCTACTCGGGAGCGAAGGGACCGAAACACAATTCGAGGCTACTTGATTAGGTAGCCAACGCCACGCTTGGTGACGATTAGTTCTTCCAGTCCAACCGCGTTCAGTTTCTTGCGCAGGCTAGATAGATGCACTTCCACCAGGTTTGGTTCGTAGGCGTCGTAACCCCAGACCTGGGTTAGCAGGAAGTTCTTGGTCAGCACACGGCCGCGGGCGTTCACAAGTTCGGCCAGCAGGCGGAACTCGGTCTTGGTCAAGCCAAGGTCCACGCCGTCCTTGGTGGCGGAGTATTCGTCCTCGATCAGCTCCAGGTTGCCCACCTGCATCGGTGCGCTAACGGCTCCGGTGCGGCGAAGTACCGCGCGCACGCGCAGCAGCAGTTCGCCGATGAGAATCGGTTTGGTCACGTAGTCGTCGGCGCCCAGGTTTAGGCCCTCGAGCTTGTTTTCAAGCGAGTCGAGCGCGGTCATGAAGATGACCGGAACGTCGAACTCCTTGATTGCGCGGCGACCGATGGAGACGCCGTCCATGCCGGGGAGCATGATGTCCAGCAGCACCAACTCTGGTCGGGTGGCCTCGATCATCTTCATGGCCTGGGAACCGTCGGTTTCCACTCGGGTGCTGTAGCCGGCGGCTCGGAGCGCAACCGAAATCTCGGTGGCTAGACCCACCTCGTCGTCAACCACCAGGATGCGTGGCTTTGGCTTGCTGTTTGCCATATTTCTTACGATACCTATGCCTTGATTTGATCGCGCTTGCTGATTGCCAGGTAGCCAACGCTGGCCAGGATGGCCACGAGGAAGATGATGCTGGTTCCGGTGGTGCCTACGCCTAGTCCGCCATCCTTAGGTGCCTGTGCCAGGAGGTCGCCGATGCTTGCTCCCAGCGGACGGGTGAGGATGTACGCGATCCAGAAGGCGACGATCTCACCGATCCAACCGCGCTTCCAGGCCAGCGCAACCAGTGCGATCACGCCACCGAAGATGACCGCCGAGAGTCCGAAGCCGAGGCTTAGGGCATCGCCCAGGTAGTCGCCGGTCGCGGTGCCCATGGCGAAGGTCAGCAGGATTGCGAGCCAGTAGAACAGTTCGCGTTCGCGGGTGTTGATGCTCTTCATCGCGAGTGACTTTTCCTTGCGGTACCAGACCACGAAGGTGATGGCCAGCAGGGTGCCGAAGATGATCATCGAGTACAGCAGCGGGAAGCCCAGGCCATCGGTGAGGTTATCGGTGATGAGCGTGCCGGTGATGCTCACGGTCACGATGTTGATCCAGTAGAGCCACGGACGGTAGCTGGTGGTGGAAAGCTGCCAGGCAAGCAGAACAACCAACACGACGCTCATGACGATGGTGGTGTTGATGAGGCCGAACCCCAGGGTGGTGTTGATCCAGTCGCTGAAGGTTTCGCCAACCGTGGTGGCCAGCACCTTGATGATCCAGAAGAACGCGGTGACCGCGGGTACCTTTACGGCAAGCTGCTTGGTCAGAAAACTCATGGGTCAAGTTCATGAGAGTTGTCTGAGGGTTACCTTAAGGCAGCCTCGGATGGCGTGGCACTCACAGACAACACACAATTAGTAGGTGGCGAAGCGACGCATTTCAATCACCGATGGCCTGGCGGCCGTGCAGCAGCTGCGCGCCCAGGCCTCCGGTGGTGCGGGAGCCGATCGCAGCGGCGACAACTCAAGGGAGAACCCGGTGCTGACCACGGCCGTGCGGTTCCTGCTGGAAGACCTGGCCAACCGCATCCCAGGAAACTCGGTGGAGGTCCGCGTGCCGCTCTTCGGTGCGGTTCAATGCGTGCCCGGCCCGGATCATAGGCGCGGCACTCCACCAAACGTAGTTGAGCTGAGCGCGCAGGTCTGGTTGGCGCTCTGCCTAGGCGAAGTCACGGTGGAGCAGGCGCTCGCCGAAGGAAGTCTCCGGGCCAGCGGAACCCGTGCGCTCGAGTTCGCGGCCGTGCTGCCCCTCGTGCGTTAATTGAGGCATGGCCCAAAACCAAAACGTCGAAATTCGCCGAGCACCCAAGTTCTTCCCCTTCATCATGACCGGTGGCGGCTTCGGTCTGTTCCTGGCAATCATTTTGTTCTTTGTCAGCGGCCAATCGGTCGGCAAAGATTGGCTGAGCGTCCTCGGTGTTCTGCTGGTATTCATGTCCGCCCTCGGTGCCTTTGGTGGTTTGTACCTAGCCGTGGTCCTGGACAGAGTCAGCCGGGGTAAAGCCAAGCGCACTACTGCGACTAAACTTGAAGAGTAAAGCCCAACCAACCGTTTTCGGTGCCCGTTTTTTGCGGGTGAGCTCCAAAAGATTGGGGATGTCGTGCTGCGTGGCGATGGACTTCTAAATCACGATCTTCTACCCGACGAAAAGGGTCCTCAGGACCAGTGTGGAGTCTTCGGCGTTTGGGCGCCGGGCGAAGAAGTGGCCAAGCTGGCGTTCTTCGGGCTCTATTCACTGCAGCACCGAGGCCAGGAATCGGCCGGTATCGCCACCTCCGACGGCGACAAAATCCTCGTTTACAAGGACATGGGCCTGGTCTCCCAAGTATTCAGCGAGAGTGCCCTGGAGAGCCTGGTTGGCCACATCGCTATCGGCCACAACCGTTACTCCACCACCGGCGCATCCTCCTGGCGCAACGCGCAGCCGACCCTTGGCCGCACCACCACCGGTACCGTGGCGCTGGCTCACAACGGTAATCTCACCAACACCGCAGACCTGCTGGAACTGCTGAAGACCCGCTACCCAAAACAAGACAGCAACGAGATCACCGGCGGTAACACCACCGACACCGCCGTGCTGACCGCGCTGATGGCCGGCGACCCGGACCACACCCTCGAGGCCACCGCCCTGGAGCTACTGCCACGCGTCAAGGGTGCCTTCTGCCTGGCGTTCATGGACGAGACCACTCTCTACGCGGCCCGCGACCCACAGGGTGTTCGCCCGCTGGTGCTCGGCCGTTTGGAGCGCGGCTGGGTGGTCGCATCCGAGACCGCGGCGCTGGACATCGTGGGTGCCAGCTTCGTTCGCGAGGTCGAGCCGGGCGAGCTTATTGCCATCGATGAGAACGGCCTGCGCAGCACCCGTTTCGCCGAGACCAAGCGCGCCGGTTGCGTCTTCGAATACGTTTACCTGGCCCGTCCGGACACCACAATCAACGGCCGCGTCGTGTACGACAGCCGCGTGGAGATGGGTCGCCAGCTGGCACGCGAATACGCGGTCGAGGCCGACCTCGTCATCCCGACCCCCGAGTCCGGCACCCCGGCGGCCATCGGCTACAGCCAGGAGTCCGGCATTCCGTTCGGTCACGGCCTAGTCAAGAATGCCTACGTCGGCCGCACCTTCATCCAGCCTTCCCAAACCATTCGCCAGCGCGGTATCCGCCTCAAGCTGAACCCGCTCAAAGAGGTAATCCGCGGCAAGCGCATCATCGTGGTCGACGACTCCATCGTGCGCGGTAACACTCAGCGTGCGCTGGTCCAGATGCTGCGCGAGGCCGGCGCGGCCGAGATCCACATTCGCATCTCGTCGCCACCAATCACCTGGCCTTGCTTCTACGGAATCGACTTCGCGACCCGCGCCGAGTTGATCGCCACCGGCCTCACCGTCGACGAGGTTCGCCAGAGCATCGGTGCCGACAGCCTGGGTTACATCAGCAAGGACGGCATGATCGCCGCCACCCACCAAAAGGAAGCGGAGCTCTGCACTGCCTGCTTCACCGGAACCTACCCGATCGAACTTCCCGCCGCCGACCGCCTAGGCAAGAACCTGCTAGAGCGCGCCGACGCCGAGGCCTGCAACCCCGGCCCGGACAGCGAAACCGATGCGCTCGTGCGCAGCCAGCAGGAGACCCTGAATGACTAACGCCTACGCAGCATCCGGAGTGGACACCGAGGCCGGAGACCTGGCCGTCGAACTCATGAAGAAGGCCGTATCCGCAACCCACAACAACCTGGTTGTTGGTGGTCTCGGCGGATTTGCCGGCATGATGGACGTCTCGTTCCTTAAGAGCTACGAGCGCCCGCTGCTGGCAACCAGCACCGACGGCGTTGGCACCAAGGTGGCCATCGCGCAGGCTATCGACAAGCACGACACCATCGGCCAGGACCTGGTTGGCATGGTCGTCGACGACATCGTGGTGACCGGAGCCAAGAGCCTGTTCATGACCGACTACATCGCCTGCGGCAAGGTGGTGCCACAGCGCATCGCCGACATCGTTCGCGGCATCGCCGAGGCCTGCTCCGCGGTTGACGTTGCCCTGGTGGGTGGCGAGACCGCCGAACACCCGGGCCTGCTGCACCCGGACGAATACGACGTGGCCGGTGCCGCGACCGGCGTTGTGGACGCCACCAAGTTGCTCTCCTCCGACCGCGTCCAGACAGGCGACATCGTGCTTGGTCTGGAGGCTTCCGGCTTCCACTCCAACGGCTACTCGCTGGTGCGCAAGATCGTGGCCGACCGCGGCCTCAAGTACACCGAGACCGTTCCGGAGTTCGGTTCGGTTTCGCTGGGCGAGACCCTACTGACCCCGACCCGCCTCTACACCCGCGTTCTGAACCAGTTGCTTGAGAGCGACCTGGGCGGCCAGGTGCACGCCATGAGCCACATCACCGGCGGTGGCATTGCGGCCAACCTCTCGCGCATCCTGCCGACCTCGGTGACCCTGGATATTGAGCGCTCCAGCTGGGCGCCACACGACATGTTCCGTGTGCTTGCAGGCTGGGGTGGCTACGACCTCAAGGCGCTGGAAGGCACCTGGAACCTGGGCCTCGGCTTCGCGGTTGTGGTTCGTGGTTCGGCCGCCGAGGCCATTAGCGCCCAACTGAATGCCGCCGGAATTCGCACCTGGCAGCTCGGAATCATCGAGAGCACCGCCTGCGACCTAGATGCCATGGGTTACACCTATGAGGCCAAGGGTGTTCGCGGTGGCGGAGTGCGCCTGGTCGGCGACTACGCGTAAACGTTTACTACCTGGGTTGCCCCCTGTTAGGCTTTCAACTTCGCCGAATTTGAGGTAACCAGATGTCCCAGAACACCAAGCAGGCTAAGGCCCCACGTCGCAAGTTGCCGGCCGAGGCCGCCCGCATCCTATTCATCTTGCTTGGCGCCAACTTCGTGGTTGCCCTTAACGAGACCGTGCTAGGTGTGGCCTTGCCCTCCATCATGAAGGACCTGGGCATCAGCGCATCGGTGGGCCAGTGGCTGACCGCCGCGTTCCTGCTGACCGTTGCCGTCATCATCCCGGTTACCGGCTACCTGCAGTCCAAGTACTCGACCCGCGTGCTGTTCTTTGCCGCGATGGGTATCTTCACTGCCGGCACCTTGATGGGCGCACTATCCGGTACCTTCGAGATTCTGCTGGCTGGCCGCGTTCTGCAGGCCGCGGGCACCGCGTTGCTCATGCCAATGTTCATGACCACCATGATGAAGGTCGTGCCGGAGGATATGCGTGGTCAGGTCATGGGTCAGATCAGCCTCGTGTTCTCGGTGGCTCCGGCACTTGGCCCCGCTGCATCCGGTCTGATCGTTCAGGCCTGGGGCTGGCACGCACTGTTCTGGGTGGTGCTGCCGATTTCGGTATTGGCATTCATCGTGGGCGGCAAGTGGCTGCACCTGGAGCACGAGCCCGGTCCGGTTCGTCTAGATTTCCTTTCGCTGGTGCTAAGCGCCATTGGCTTCTCCGCGCTCATTTATGGCCTCTCCGAGGTTGGTCCAGCCGTCCGAGGTGACGCCACCATCAACCCGATTTTCGCGATCATCCCAGGAGCTCTACTGGTCACCTGGTTTGTGCTTCGTCAGCTGAAGCTAGCGCCTCAGAACGCCGCGCTGCTGGACCTGGGAACGTTCCGCTCGCGCACCTTCAGCAACTCGATTTTGCTTATGGTGGCGCTGATGGCTGGCCTCTTCGGAACCATCATCATCGTGCCAATCTATGTCCAGGGTGTTCTGCATGCCAGTGCGCTGCAGACCGGTCTGATGATGATGCCGGGTGGTCTGCTGCAGGGGCTGCTGGGCGGAACCGCGGGCAAACTGTTTGACCGAATGGGTGCACGTCGAGTGTTGGTTCCAGCCATGGCCGGCGTGGCCGTTTCGGTGGGAATCATGGCCCTGTTTGGAACTGGTACTCCGTTTGTGCTGGTCTTCGTGGCCTACACACTGCTCAGCGTGAGCCTGGCTTTCTGTTTCCCTGTGCTTTTTGGAACCGCGATGAGTGCGGTGGAGGGTCACCTCTACAGTCACGCCAGCGCCACAATGGGCGTAATTCAGCAGGTTGCCGGTGCCGCCGGAACGGCGGGTTTTGTCGCCATGCTTACCGTTTTGGCGGGTGGAAACACCCAGACCGCTTCGGTCACCCAGCTGAGCGCGGGTTCGCACGGAGCCTTCCTAGTGGGCTTGATTATCTCAATCATCGGAGTCGGACTTGCGTTCACTATCAATTCGAGGCCGGCCGGGGCATTTGGCGCATCGGAAGAAGCAGTTATCGCAGTCCACTGAACCTAATTGCCTAGCTGGCTAGCGACAAACCTTCGCGCAACCCGCCACGCAATTCCAGTTTGTGTCGGCGGGTTTCGCACATCCCAGGGTCTGGGATTGGTCTAAGGCCTCGGCGATGCGCTTAATCACCAGCTCTACCAGGCCGCTCGGTGTCGGCTCGGTTGCCGAGAGCAGCGGTTCGGATATCAGGTGGGCACCAGATTTCTTGATCAGGTCGAAGAAGAACCCTGGTGCCAGCAGGTGGGTGGCCACGATGATTCGACTGCGTGGATTCTTAAACTTCAACCTCGGCACCAGGTCCTTGAGGCGTGGTTCGGCCGCGCTCAGATAGGCCAGTTCCGCCTTGGTTCCGGGCGCCTGTTTGGCCAGTGCCAAGCTAAAAAGCTCGAAGGTCTCGGCGGCCTGGTCGCGTGAGGCGGCATCGCTGGAACCTGCGGTGGCAAACAACACGATGTCGGATGCGAGCGGCTGGTATTCGAGCACGCGGCTCACCATCAGGTTCACCAATTCGGGTGCGGCTTGGAAGGCGCGAACCAGGGCAATATTTGCGCTCGGGTGCTGGGTCAAGGCCTGCAGCACGGCGTCGGCCATGTCCTGTTTCACGTGGTAGCCGGTGCCCAGCAGCAGCGGCACAACCACGAACTCCCCGGTCGGGTCCGCGGCCAACTCTCGGGTCAGCACCTCGGGCAGCTGCGGGTGCTGAACGTCGACGTAAGTTTCGTGCACGCGCACTCCGGGAAGCGCGGACTGAACCGCCGCCACCAGATCGCTGATGACAGCAGCGCCCACCGGGTTATCGGTGCCGTGCGAAGTCAGAATCGCGTGTCTCATGTTTGCCTCACCCATTCAGGTAAACCCTACCAATCCGGTAGGTTTTGGCTGCCGCCAGATAAGCCGGAATCCCAATGATGGCGCGGATTTCGTCGGTTACGCAATGTTGCACCCCGGCTTGGGAATGCCCCCTAATTTAGCGACAATTTTGCTACCACCTTTTTCATAGCGCCATTGGGGAATACCATGACCGAAAAGCCAGCTGCCCGACCGGAGCGCATCGTGCGCGAAGTGCGCCCTAATGGCCAGTGGAAGGTAGACGGCAAGGAGCCGCTCAACCCCAACGAGCAGTGGAAGCAGGCCGACCCCGGCCTCAACGTGCGCGCCCGCGTGGAGAGCTACTACTCCAAGCACGGCTTCGAAAGCATCTTTCCAACCGACAAGAACGGCCGCCTGCGCTGGTGGGGTCTTTACACCCAGCGCCGCGAAGGCATCGATGGCGGCAAGACCGCGTTGCTGGAAGACGAGGACCTGGAAGACAAGTACTTCATGATGCGCGTGCGCATCGATGGCGGCCGCGTCACTACCGAACAGCTGCGGGTCATCGCCGACATCTCGGTGAACAACGCCCGTGGCACCGCCGACATAAGTGACCGCCAGAACATCCAGTACCACTGGATCGACATCCGCGACGTGCCAGGCATTTGGCAGCGCCTGGAGGGCATCGGCCTTGGCACCGAGGAGGCCTGCGGCGACGTTCCGCGCATCATCCTGGGCTCGCCGGTCGCCGGCGTGGCCAAAGACGAGCTGATCGACGTCACCCCGATCATCCGCCAGATCACCGACCGCTTCATCGGTGACCCGGAGCTGGCCAACCTGCCGCGCAAGTTCAAGACCGCAATCACCGGCCACCCCAGCCAGGACGTGGTGCACGAGATCAACGATGTCTCGTTCGTTGCTTTGGAACACCCCGAACACGGAGTTGGCTTCGACCTATGGGTGGGTGGCGGCCTCAGCACCAACCCGCACCTGGCCGAGCGCCTCGGTGTCTGGGTCTCGCCGGACCGCGTGGCCGAAGTTTGGCACGGTGTCTGCCAGGTCTTCCGCGACTACGGTTACCGCCGCGTGCGCAACAAGGCCCGCCTAAAGTTCCTGGTCATGGACTGGGGCGTCGAGAAATTCCGCCAGGTTTTGGAGAGCGAGTACCTGAGCGCTCCGCTACCGGACGGTCCCGCCGCGCCGCAGCCGACCACCCCGGGCGACCACATCGGTGTGCACGAGCAGAAGGATGGCAAGTTCTACATCGGTGCCGCGCCTGCGGTTGGCCGCGTGAACGGCCAGACCCTGCTGGCGCTGGCAGACCTGCTGGAGGCGAACGGTTCGAAGCGCCTGGCGTTCACCGCTCACCAAAAGGTGGTTGTGCTAGACATCCCGGCCGCGAACGTGGACGCAGTGGTTGCCGGCCTGGAGGCCCTGGGCCTGCAGGTAAACCCGGGCAATTTCCGCCGCAACACCATCGCCTGCACCGGCATCGAGTATTGCAAGCTGGCGATCGTGGAGACCAAGGGGCTTGCCGCGAGGTCCATTCCGGTTCTGGACAAGTCCACCGCCGACCTAAACCTGAAGCAGCCAATCAAGCTGCACATCAACGGTTGCCCAAACAGCTGCGCCCGAATCCAGACCGCAGACATCGGCCTCAAGGGCCAGCTGCTACCGGATGGCAACGGTGGTCAGGAACCCGGCTTCCAGGTGCACCTGGGTGGCGGGCTAGCCAGCCGCGACCGCGATGAGGCCGGCCTGGGCCGAACCGTGCGTGGCCTCAAGGTGACGGCGGCCAACCTCACCGAATACGTGGAGCGCGTGGTCCGCAGCTACGACGCCAACAAGGAGGGCGAAGAGACCTTCGCCGAGTGGGCCCACCGCGCCGACGAGGAGCTACTGAAGTGACCATCCAACTGACCGGAAAGCGCTCGGTCGCCGAGCTCAAGGCATTGGCCGAGGCGGGCGCAGCCGAACTGAACTCGCTGCGCGGGGCAAACCCGGATGCTCCGGAGGCGACCGCCGAGGCCGTCATCGCCTGGGTTGCCAAGCACTTCGCCGTTGATGCCGCCGCGGTCGCCTGCTCGATGGCCGACGCCGTGCTGCCGGCCATCGTCGCCGACCAACTACCTAACGTCGAGGTCTTGTTTTTGGACACGGGCTACCACTTCGTGGAGACCTACGCCACCCGCGACGAGGTGGCCCGAGCGCTGCCGGTCCGGATCCTAGACGTTAAGCCAAAGCAGACCGTGGCCCAGCAGGACGCCGAATACGGCGAGAAGCTCTACCTGCGCGACCCAAATCAGTGCTGCGCGCTACGCAAGGTGCAGCCGCTGACTGATCAGCTGCAGCACTTCGAGGTCTGGTTCACCGGGGTTCGTCGCGACGAGGCGGAGACCCGCGCCAATACCCCGCTGGTGGTCTGGGACGACAAGAACGGTTTGGTCAAGGTAAACCCCCTGGCCGCCTGGACCTTCGACGAGCTGATCGACTACGCCACCGAGCACAAGGTGCCCACCAACCTGCTGCTGCAGCACGGTTACCCCAGCATCGGCTGCGAGCCTTGCACCAAGCCGGTTGCCGCCGGCGAAGACCCCCGTTCCGGCCGCTGGGCCGGCACCGGAAAAGTGGAGTGTGGACTACACCTATGAGCAATCTGAAGCCATCGGCGGCTGCCGTTAATCACCTGAGCCTGCTGGATACCCTGGAGTCCGAGGCGATCCACATCATCCGCGAGGTCGTGGCCGAGTTTGAGCGCCCGGTTCTGCTGTTTTCGGGCGGCAAGGACTCGGTGGTTGTGTTGCACCTTGCGGCCAAGGCATTCTTCCCGGGCAAGGTGCCGTTCCCGGTGCTGCACGTAGACACCGGACACAACTTCCCCGAGGTAATCGAGTTCCGCGACCGCACGGTAGAGCGACTCGGCCTCAAGCTGGTGGTCGCTAGCGTCCAGGACTACATCGACCGCGGCATTCTGTTCGAACGCCCGGACGGCACCCGCAACCCGTTGCAGACTCTGCCGCTGCTTGACGCCATCACCGAGGGCAAGTACGACGCCGTCTTCGGTGGTGCCCGCCGCGACGAGGACAAGGCCCGCGCCAAGGAGCGCAT